>JAEEGL013136542.1_pt1 | contig 99506 bp, 97 predicted proteins | sample 9134231 | NCBI WGS metagenome assembly JAEEGL01 (sample SAMN16246548, study PRJNA631951) | gut metagenome | biome: gut microbiome; feature: rumen; material: fiber-attached | host: Bos | place: Iran: Karaj | collected 2018-10 | reverse complement strand
TATTCTGAAGGTGATGTTTTAGATCAAGTTAACATCGAAGATCCAGTTCGTCTATACTTAAAAGAAATTGGTAAAATTCCACTTCTTTCAGCAGAAGAAGAAATCGAATATGCTAAAAAGATGTTAGATGGAGATGAAAATGCTAAAAAGAAGCTTTCTGAAGCTAACCTAAGACTTGTTGTTTCTATTGCTAAAAAATATGTTGGTCGTGGAATGTTATTTTTAGACTTAATTCAAGAAGGAAACCTTGGACTAATTAAAGCTGTTGAAAAGTTTGACTATAGAAAAGGATTTAAGTTCTCAACATATGCTACATGGTGGATTAGACAAGCTATTACTCGTGCGATAGCAGACCAAGCTCGTACAATTCGTATTCCAGTTCACATGGTTGAAACTATTAATAAACTTATTCGTACACAAAGACATCTTCTTCAAACACTTGGAAGAGAACCGACTATTGAAGAAGTTGCAGAAGAGATGGAAATGCCAGTTGAAAGAGTTAAAGAAATTAAAAAGGTTTCACAAGAACCAGTATCTCTTGAAACTCCAATTGGTGAAGAAGAGGACTCACATCTTGGTGACTTTATTCCAGATGATGATGCTCCATCACCATCAGAACTTGCTGCTTATGCACTATTAAGAGAGCAATTAGATGAAATAATTCAAACTCTTACACCAAGAGAAGCTAAAGTTTTAAGACTTCGTTTTGGACTAGATGATGGCAAGGCTCGTACACTTGAAGAAGTTGGTAAGGAATTTAACGTTACTCGTGAACGTATCCGTCAGATTGAAGCTAAGGCTTTAAGAAAACTTCGTCATCCAAGCCGCAGCAAGAAACTTAAGGACTACATGTAAAATTTGATTTTGTAAGATTTATGAATTATAATATCTTCGAAAGAAGAGGAGGAATAAAATACAATGAAAAATCCAAAAGGTTTGATAATAACTATTATTATCATTGCTCTACCTATTGTTTGGCTTTGTATACAACTAAATACAATTAACAATACATATAATACATCTGGTGATGATTATTCAAATACTGAAGAACTCATCACAGAGATTATCAATAATGAAGTTAATAACGCTACTGAAAATTCAAATCCTGAAGGCAATTCTGAAAATTCTGGCGATAATGGAAGTAGCATTTATGGCAATCCAACAAGTAAGCTTATTGAAGGCGCAAAGATAAATGTTGATTCTTGTAGCATATACGAAGAGCCAGACGAATCTAGTCGTATAGTTGCATCTGCATTTAAAGATATTACTGTTACAGTTCAAGATTATGAATTTGGATGGTCTAATATTAAATCTGATGATTTTACTGGTTGGATTAAATCTGAATATGTTACAAGACCTGGAGAAGGTTCAGAAAACAGCCTTACATCAGCAGTTGGGCATAAAGGTATTGTTACAGCTTCTACTTTAAATGTTAGAAGTGACGCTGATAGTAATGCTTCATTAATAGACCAATTAGAGAAAGATGAAGAAGTTAATGTTATAGGGGCAAACGAAAACGAAACATGGCTTCAAATTCAATATGGTACTAAGTCTGGTTGGGTTTCAGCTAAGTATCTAAATATCAAATATTAATATTTAAGGAGTTAAAAGATGTATTTGTTTTTGATTACAACTTTGTACATCTTTGGAATCTTATGGGGGTTAAGTCTTAATAAAATAGGCTTAATCCCTATTTTTTTGATTCTGGGGATTAGTTTGAATTTAATTAAATCTAAAATAGTTAATGGAAAAAATGTATTAATCTTAATATCTATTGTTCTTTTTGGGTTTGTTTGGACTTGTTATTTAAAAAGTGACTATAATTCAAAATATGCAGAAGAAATGATCACTTTGGCAGGAGAGATTAAAAATAAAATTTCAGATGGAGAGTTTTACTCCAAGTATTTGTTTATAACTAATAATGATAAAATGCTTTTATATATTCCTAAGACTTTTAATGTTAAAGAAAATGATTTAATAGAAGTTACACGGCAATTTTGAAAAACCTTTATGTGCAAGAAACAGAGGAGGCTACGATTATTCACTATATTTATATTCTCAAAGGATATATGGAAGCATATACGTTAAGTCATTAAATGATGTTAGTATCATTGGACATAAATTTGATTTAATCAATTTAATTAGAAATAGTATAAGAACTAATCTTTCAATGTTATTGCCCAAAGATGAATTTCGGCATATTACTTGGCATGATTGTTGGTGATACATTTTATATAGATGACGATATAAAAACATCTTTTAAAGATTCAGGTATTTCTCATTTGGTTGCGGTTTCAGGTACTAATATAACATATGTAATTCTTGCTACAAAATTTATCTTAGATAGATTAGTGCGGTAAAAGATTTTCAAATTTTGGCGCCATAATCTCTATTATTTTCTTTGTATTAATAGCAGGTTCGAGTCCATCTGTTATGAGAGCTGGCATTATGGGTATAGTAGTTATTACCGCTTCTATCTTTTCGAAAAGGCCAGATACTGTAGCCTCCATAGGCTTTACTGCTTTTATTCTTTTATTATTCAATCCCTTTATAATCTTTGATGTTGGCTTTATTCTTTCATTTTTAGGAACAATTGGCATAGTACTTTTAAATTCTAAAATATCTTTCAGATTAAAATCTAAATTATTTTTTAAAGATAACAAAGTACTAAACTTTATTATAGACACTTTATCTATAACGCTTTCTGCACAAATAGTTTTAATACCAGTTATGTGGCACTACTTTAATACTGTAAATATAATTTCTTTACTAACTAATTTGCTTGTTGCTCCTTTTGTAAGTTTTATTACCATTTTAGGAATACTAGTATATTTGATTTCTTTAATAAGCTTCCCACTAGCACAGTTTTTGTCTTATTCAGTTTATATATTGCTATTCTTTGTTATTTCTATATCTAAGTTATGTGCTTCTGTACCATTTGCTAATCTATTGGTTCCTACACCGAGCATATTTGTGATTATATTTTATTATATGTGTATATACTTTTTATTCTTTAGGAATAAGAAGTGTTTTATGAATTTAGACATAGTATTATTTTTACTATTAGCTTCGATTATATCTCTTAATATAGTAATTCCAAAACCATATGTTGAAATAAATATGGTAGATGTTGGGCAAGGAGATTCTATATCTATAAAAACAACTCACGGAAGAAATATATTAATTGATGGTGGTGGAAGTGAGCAAAGTTCATATGATGTTGGTGAAAAAGTATTAGTTCCGTATTTATTAGATAATTCAAATGGTGTTATTGATGTTATGGTAGTTTCACATTTTCATGAAGATCATGCAGAGGGATTAATTACGGTTTTAAATACACTAAAGGTTAAAAAGATTGTTATTGGTTTACAACCAAGTAATAGCAATTTATATAATGAGCTCTTAAGAATATCTACTGAGAAAAATATACCGGTTATATGCCTATACCAAGGAAGTTCTTTTACAGTTGACGACGTAAATTTTGAGATTGTATATCCTAAGAAGCAAATTGAGATACAAGACGATTTAAACAATAATTCGTTAGTATTACTTTGTAAAGTATATGGAAAATCATTATTATTAACGGGTGATGCAGAAAACATAGAAGAAGATATGTTTATTGAAAATATAAATCAAAGAGTAGATATATTAAAGGTTGGCCATCACGGTTCAAGAACATCAACAACACAAACATTGTTAGAAAGGATAAGACCTAAGGTGTTTTTAATAAGTGCAGGTGTAGATAATAAGTTTGGACATCCTCACGAAGAAGTTTTAAATAGAATTGAAAAATATAGTGAGCATATTTATAGAACAGATTTACAAGGGGAGATAACTTTAAGAATATATAAGAATAGCAAGATGAGTATTAAAACAAAATTATAAAATTTTAAGTAAATGTGAATTTTTAATGAAAAACTTGCTTTTTAAAATCATATATTGTATATTATTAGCAGATAGACTAATAGAGTGCTAAAATTTATACATAGATTTTAAAGGAGGTTATGCATTTGGCATTATGCGCTGTATGTAATAAAAATACTGCTGTAGTTTTCATAAATAAAGTTGTCGACGGAAAACCTTCTGTTGAGGGGCTTTGCCTAGCTTGTGCAAAGAAGAGGGGAATTAATCCACTATCTTCTTTAATGAAGCAATATGGAGCTACAGATGAAGAAATAGAGAATATGAACAACCAATTTGATGAGATTATCAATTCAATGGACAATATGGATGGTAATGGTTTAAGTCAAATGTTTGGCGAAATGGGAGCCGATGGAATGCCTATGGAGAACGAAGATGGGGAAACTCCTGTAGATGCATTCACTAAGATGTTTGATAACCTAATCCAAAGCATGGGTAATAAGCCTCAAGAGGGCAATTACGAAGAAAATCCAGATGGTAATGCATCAAGTTCTACTGAGAGCAAAACTAAAGACACAAAGAAGAAAGATAAAGAAAAGAAGAAAAAGTATTTAGATGCTTTTGGTACAAATCTTACTCAAAGAGCTAGAGAAGGTAAGATAGATAAACTTATTGGTCGTGAGAAAGAGCTTGAAAGATTAACGCAAATTCTTAATCGTAGACAAAAGAACAACCCTTGTCTTATTGGTGAGCCAGGTGTTGGTAAAACAGCTATTGCTAACGGCCTAGCTTTAAAGATTGCTGAAGGCGATGTTCCAGAAAAGCTTATAGATTATGAAGTATACCTTCTAGATATGACTGCTATGGTTGCTGGAACTCAGTTTAGAGGCCAGTTTGAAGCTCGTATGAAGGGCTTAATTGATGAATGTAAAAAATTTGGAAATATAATTTTAGTAATAGATGAGATTCACAATATCGTTGGTGCAGGAGAAACTGATCATAGCATGAATGCAGCTAATATTTTAAAGCCTGCTTTATCTAATGGTGAGATTCAAGTTATTGGTGCTACAACTCTTAAAGAGTATAGAAAATACATTGAAAAAGATAGTGCACTAGAAAGAAGATTCCAACCAGTTATTGTTGATGAGCCTTCTGTAGAAGATACAATTAAGATTCTTAAAGGTATCAAAGGCTATTATGAAGACTTCCACAAAGTTAAGGTTTCTGACGATATGGTTAGAAAGATTGTTATCATGTCTGAAAAATACATACATGATAGATTTTTACCAGATAAGGCAATAGATATCTTAGACGAAGCTTGTTCTAAGGTTAACTTAGCTAATAAAGTACTTGCAGAGCTTGCTAAAACTAAGAAAGAGCTTGATGAAATAAAGGCTGAAAAAGAAGAATTAGAAACAATAGATAAAGAGCATCAAGAGCCAGATTACGAGAAAATCGCTAATTTAAGAGCTCGTGAACAAGCTGTTCAATCAAAGATTGCAGAGCTTTCACAAGGCAATGTTGAGATGAACTTAGATGTTGAAGACATTGCTAGAGTAATTGAGGTTTGGACTAAGATTCCTGCTTCTAAGATTACTGAAACTGAAAGTCAAAAGCTTCTTCACTTAGAAGAAAACATTCATAAAAGAGTAATTGGCCAAGAAGAAGCGGTTTCAGCTGTATGTAATGCAATTAGAAGAAATAGAGCAGGCTTAAAACTTAGAAAAGCACCACCATCATTTATATTTGTTGGACCTACTGGTGTTGGTAAGACAGAGCTTGCAAAAGCACTTGCTTATGAATTATTTGGAACAGAAGATTCAATCGTTAGAGTAGATATGTCTGAATACATGGAGAGCCATAGCGTTTCTAAGCTTATTGGTTCACCTCCAGGATATGTTGGCTATGATGATGCTGGACAACTTACCGAGAAAATCAGAAGAAATCCATACTCATTAATCCTATTTGATGAGATTGAAAAAGCACATCCAGATGTATTTAACCTACTTCTTCAGGTACTTGATGAAGGAAGACTTACAGATTCACAAGGCAGAGTTGTAAACTTTGAAAATTCGATTATTATAATGACTTCAAATGCTGGTTCAAATCTTAATAATAATGGTATTGGATTTAACAGAAAAGACTCCAAAGAGGTTGAAAGTAGAGTAAATTCAGCCCTTAAAGAGACCTTTAGACCTGAGTTTTTAAATAGGGTTGATGAAATTGCAATCTTCCATGAGCTAACAAAAGAAGAACTTCTAAAGATTGTTGATTTAAATCTAAACAAGCTTGCTAAAGAGCTTAGAGAAAGAGATATTTACGTTTCATTCTCTGATGATGTTAAAGAATATATTCTAGAAAAGGGTTATGAGCCTAAGTATGGCGCTAGACCAATTAATAGAGCTATTGAGAAGTATATTGAAAATGTTCTTGCTGAGAGCATGCTTAAAGATGAGATTATCCCTAAAGAGGAGGTTGTTTTGGTTCTTAATCCTGACCAAACAGTTGGAGTCAGAATTTAAAAACTTCATAATTGCGTTTTTGCTGAGTCAAACTTCACGAGCAATCCCTCGACGTATACCACATACGCCTTCGGGATTGCTCATTTGTTTTCCTTACAAAATCCACAATTCTGAAGTTTTTATGGAAAACGAAATGTTAACATAAAGTAGTTGACATTGCTATTTTTATATAGTAAAATTGAGCGTGAGACTTTAATATTTTAGGAGGCTTCTATGGTAGACTTTACAAACAGGACAATCGGAACTTTCGGCTGTGTCGAGTGCGACCTCGGTAAATATCGGATCTTTAGCCCCGGTAGACTGATTTACGATGGAACTGATTTCACTGTACATCCTCGGCTTGATAAACATTCAACGCCTGAGATAATCGTATCTACAAAGAGGCATACGGCATCTTTGGACGACCTCACAGCTCAAGAGGCCGCTCATGTAGCAGATGCTATGGCGTTTCTGTGCAAGGCTATGAAAGACCTTGGAATTGCCAAGAACCCAGTAACTCAGATCAAGACCAATAAAGTGGGCCATATGCAGCTTGTCTGTAAAAGCTCGGATGATGGTCAGAGACAGTACGAAAATACTCAACAGGTAATGGAAGACGTTGTAAAGCTTCGCGGAGCTTTCAAGACGTTTTCTGTATGACCCATTGAAGTACTATGCGGCGACACTAATGTGCTGCCGTATTTTTATTTCGAAAAAGAGAAGATAAGAACCATCCCTAATTGACGATTTTAAAACAAATGATATATAATACCAATGGTGATTTTTTAATGAAATTTAACAAAAAAGTGCTGTTTTTGCCGCTAATTTTGGTTGTTTTGCTTATATGCTTAATACCATTACTAAGTAGCGAAAATGGCTCAAAAGTCAAATATATCGATTTTAGGGGTATGTTTGAAAGCGGAGACGTTAATACCGCTTCTATCGAGAAAGATATAATAAGATTTACCCTAAAATCAGCCTCTCGGAGAGTTTTATACAGAAAATCCTAATAGCCCGACTCTAAAAGAGGAGCTTCTTACAAGTGGTGTTACTATTGAAGATAGTTTCTCAGATGAAGATTTTGCCCTTATTTTTGATGTTTTCTTTTATTTGTTCTTCTTTGCATTTATTATATTTGCTGTGTTCAAAGTATCTGAGATATTTGGTGCAACTAAGTTTAAGGTTATTAGGAACTCAAAGACCAGATTTTCAGATATTTGTGGTATGGAAGAGCTTAAAAGGGATATGACAAAGCTTGTAGACTTACTTAAAAATCCAGAAGTCTATAAGGCAAAAGGAATTAGAGCTCCTAAAGGCATTATTTTAGAAGGCCCTCCAGGAAATGGTAAAACCTTATTTGCCAAGGCACTTGCTGGTGAGGCAGGTATCAATTTTATTCCTACAAAGGGAGCAGATTTCCAAAGTGCAGTCATGAGCGTTGGCCCTTCAAAGATTAAGGCTGTATTTAAGAAGGCACGTAAACATACGCCTTGTATTGTATTTATAGACGAGTTTGACGGTATTGGTGAAAGACGTAATTATACTGGTACCGGTATAGATAAAGAAAATAATCGTATTATTACCGCTATGCTTAATGAGATGGATGGATTTTATGAAAAAGATGGAGTTTTGGTAATTGGTGCTACAAACTCTTATGCATCTCTAGATTCAGCTTTAATTAGGCCTGGCCGTTTTGATAAAAAATATAACATTGGAAACCCAGACATACCAACAATTAAAGAACTTATTCATATGTATACCAAGAATAAGACTCTTTCAAAAGATATTAACATAGATAGTTTAGCTAAATGCTTTAATGGCATTAGTTGCTCGGCTGTTGAGACGCTTCTTAATGAATCTCAAATGGAAGCCCAAATAGCTGGCAGAAAAGAGATTATTCTAGAAGATACTGTTAAGGCTGGAAAAAAGACTAATATAATCAAAATAAACCGAATTTAAAGGAGATTACTTATGACAGATGAAGAGCTTATTTCATGCTTAGAAGCATTGCTGTTTGCAAGTGGAAAACCTGTAGATATCAATACTTTAAAGAGCATTTTAGAAATACCAGAAGAAAAAATAAAAGAATGTGCTGAAGCACTAAAAACACGTTTAGAAGAGAATCATGCAGGTGTTCAGCTAATTGAGATTGATGACGGTTATCAACTAGCTACAGTTGAAAAGTATTATGACCTAATTTGTAAGCTTTTAGATAATAGACCAAAGCCATCACTTTCACAAGCTGCAATGGAAGTTTTAGCCATAATTGCATATAATCCTAAGGTAACAAGGGCCGAAATAGAGAAGATTAGAGGTGTTTCTTCAGATAGCGCTTTAAACAAGCTCATTGAGTATGGATTGGTTGAAGAAGCTGGAAGATTAGACACAATTGGAAGACCTATGTCATTTAAGACATCTGAGGAGTTTTTAAGGCTTTTTGGATACAAATCACTTAAGGATATGCCTGAATTACCTCAGCTTAAAGAAGACGATGGTCAGCTTCAAATTGAGGGTATGTCAGAAGAAGAAAATGAGTAATTTTTGTTTGACAAACCAATATAATCGGTATATAATTCTATCGTTGACTAAAAATGGCTTAAAAGCCTTTAATATAGTTTGTTATTTAATTTAGATAGATCTAAAGGAGGGAATTTTAATGGCACAACCAAAAAGAAGATGGTCTAAAGCTAGAACAGCTTTAAGAAGATCTACATGGAAAGTAGAAACTCCAGGTTATGTTGAATGTCCACATTGTCACGAACCAGTTGAACCACATAGAGTTTGCAAGAATTGCGGATATTATGACGGAAAAGAAGTTATAGTTAAAAAAGAAAAAGAAGCAGCTAAATAAAGCTGCTTTTTTCTTTGCCGGGCTTATTACCTTTAGTTTAATTGTACTAACAAACAAGTGTGACTTCGAGGTCGAAGTTACACTTGTTTGTTAAGAGTTAAACATTAAATTATGAGCCCGGCTTCCAAAAAGCACTCATTCCCAAGTCGAAGTAACACATCTGCTTTTTGACTTATAATATTTAGTTTACGACCGACCGTGAAAAAAGCACTCATCCCCATATATGTATGTTATAATATTTAGTGTGAGGTGATAATGGTTGAAAAAACATCTTATAAAAAATGTGAAAAAAGGTAGTATTGCGGAAGAATTGGGAATTAAAAAAGGCTGGCTTCTTACGCTTGTTAATGATACAGAAATTAAAGACATTTTAGATTATAAATATCAAATGTTTGATGAATATGTTGTTATAACTATTGAAGATGATAATGGTGAAGAATGGGATTATGAAATTGAGAAAGAAGAAAATGAGGATATTGGTCTTGTTTTTGAAGAAGAACTAATGGATAAAGCCCGTTCTTGTGCTAATAAATGTATTTTCTGCTTTATGGATCAACTTCCACCTGATGTTAGAGAAACGCTTATCTTTAAAGATGACGATTTTAGACTTTCGTTCATGACAGGTAACTATGTTACATTTACAAATTGTAGTTATAGCGATTTAGAAAGAATTGTTAAGTATCATTTAAGTCCTATTAACGTTTCTGTACACGCTACAAATCCAGCTGTTAGATGTATGATGCTTAATAATAGATTCGCTGGTAAGATATTAGAATACATTAAATATTTAACAGATAATGGCATATATATTAATACTCAAGTTGTGCTTTGTCCTAAGATAAACGATGGAAAGATATTAGATCAGACTATTAAAGAGCTTTCAGCTTTTTATCCATATATGCAGTGTATTGCAATTGTACCAGTGGGAATTTCTAAACATAGAGATGGACTTTATAAACTTACTCCTTTTGATAAAGAAATTGCTAATAAAGCCATTGACCAAGTTGAAAAATGGCAAGAAAAGTTTATGAAAAAATATGGTTCTCATATCGTTTATATAGCTGATGAAGTGTACGTTTTGGCAGGCAGGAAAATACCATCTTATGAGTCTTATGAAGATTTTCCTCAACTTGAAGATGGTATCGGAATGATGGCTAAATTTGAACATGAATTTGATTTGAAATTTGCAAAATTAAAGGATAAAAACATAAAGAAGACTATTTCGATAGCCACCGGTAAATGTGCTTATGGATTTATTAAAAAACTAGCCAAAAAGCTTGAAAACAGATATAAAGGTTTAAGCATAAATGTATATGCAATTAGAAACGACTATTTTGGAGAAAAAATCACAGTATCAGGACTTATTACTGCCACAGATATGATAAAACAGCTTAAAAACAAAGGGTTAGGTGATTATCTTTTAATCAACTACAATTGCTTAAAATCTGATTCTCCAACGTTTTTAGATAATTTGACAGTTAAGGATGTTGAAAAAGCACTTAAGACAAAAATAAAGGTTACAAACGGCACAGGAGAGGACTTTATAAAGAAAATAATTATGTAAATTATTGACGACTTATACCATTTTTAGTATAATACTTATGATTATCAAATAATCTAATAAGGAGGATACAATTATGTCGTCCGGACACGTTGCAATTATTATTCTCGTCATAACTGTAGTCCTTTTCATACTGTACATTATTGGTAAGAAGCGGGCTGAGAAAGATGAAAATAATAAAAGACACATCTGTTATCACACACTCTCTGATTGTGAAGAATGCATGAGTTCATCTACTTGCAATCAAAAGACAGGTTTAGGACTAATACATACGAAGGAGGATTACTGATATGCCGGGCTTTTGGGAAACTTTGGTTTCTATTGGCATTATAGCCGAAACCGCAAAAAATAGTAGACGCAGGCGTAAAGAGGCTGAGGAAGAAGCCGAGAAAGAACGGCTCAGGCGCCTTGAGGAAGAAAATGACCAAGAAAAAGATAATGATGATGACGATGATGATTGAATAAACCAATAAAGCCATGTAGGAAGCTAGTTTTAGCTACTTATATGGCTTGTTTTTATAGCTATAAAAGAGGGTAGCTAAATAGATAACATAATGTAAAAAAATGTTGTATTTTAAAGGGTTTTAATATATAATATCTTTGAAAAAATTTAAGCATATTTCAGTATGCAAAAAAGATTTGAGGCGAATATATGAAAAAGTTTTTAGGTAAACATTGGAAAGATATAATTTACTTCTTTGCCGTAATAGGTATTGTTATAAGTCTATATGCTAGTATTACGACTCCAGCTACTATTGTTAAAGACTACGCCGAATATGGACCTTATGTTGAACAACGTTCTGATGCAATTGACGTTGCTAAAGATGGAAAGGAAATAGTTAAGGAAGAATCAAAGGATGGAGTTGACCATTTAACAGAGTACGTTCAAGAACAAACCAATGCAGATGATGGCACAGCGAGAACATTTGTTATAGCTGTACTTGCTATACTTGGTGTTTTTATTCTATCTAACATTCTAGATAGTAGGGAACCTGCTCCAGCAAAGAAAAAATAATATACAAAAGGAGAAATAGATATGAATTTTATCGAAGAAGTTAAAGAAAAAGCTAAAAAGAGCATTAAAACTATTGTTTTACCAGAATCTCATGATCCTAGAGTTTTACAAGCTGCTAGAAAAGTTATGGATGAAGGATTTGCTAAAGTTATCTTAATTGGTGATTATGATAACGTTTCAAAGATAGCTAATGAAAATTCAATCAACATTGAGGGAATAGAGGTTATTAATCCTCTTACTCATCCAAAACTTGAAGAATATATACAAGCTTTATTTGAGCTTAGACAAGCTAAGGGTATGACTTTAGAAAAGGCCAGAGAAACTCTTAAAGACAATATTTACTTTGGAACAATGATGATTAAGATGGGAGATGCTGATGGCTTAGTCGCTGGTAGCATTTGCTCTACAGCAGATACTTTAAGACCATCACTTCAAATAGTTAAAACTGCTCCTAATGTTAAGCTAGTTTCTTCATTCTTCGTAATTCAGGTTCCTAATTGTGAATATGGCGATAATGGAGTATTCTTATTCTCAGACTGTGGATTAAACGTAAATCCATCAGCTGAAGAACTTTCTGAAATAGCTATTTCTACAGCTACATCTTGGTTAAACCTATTTGGCACTGAGCCTAGAGTTGCTATGCTTTCTTATTCAACTCTTGGAAGTGCTCCTGATGTTGAGGGCATGAATCTTAAGGTTAGAGAAGCTACTAGACTTGTTCGAGAAAAAGTACCTAATCTAGCTGTTGAAGGTGAGATTCAATTAGATGCTGCTATAGTTCCTTCTGTAGCTTCTAAAAAAGCTCCTGAGAGTCAAGTTGCTGGTAAAGCTAATATTCTTATATTCCCAGACATTAATGCCGGAAATATTGGCTACAAGTTAGTTGAAAGATTAGCTCATGCAGAGGCTTATGGACCAGTTACACAAGGTATAGCAAGACCAGTAAACGATCTATCTAGAGGATGTTCAGTAGATGATATTGTTGGAGTTATTGCCCTTACTGCATTACAAGCACAATAAATGACGTATTCTTTATGAAAGGCGTGGTTTTAATATGCTAGAACAATATATTAAAGCTAAAGAAGATGATCTAAAAGCTGTTAGTAAAACTGCCTCTGAGCTTGAAGAACGTATTAACACGTTACAAGCGCAGGTCGATTCTCTAGTTGAAGGCAATAAGTCTGTGCCGGCTAGAAGATATAGCTTTTTTGAAAAATATATTACAAAGAGAGCCGAATATAAAGAGTACCAACAATTAAGACAAGAGGCACAAAAAAGGGCAGATACGGTTTTTAAAACCAATGATGAGATTGCATCTTTGAGGAAGCAACTAGTTGCTGAAAACAGCCGTATTGCACTACAAATTAATCAATTAGAAGGCGATATAAGACTAGCTAAAGAGTTACCTCTTAATGATATGTATTCGTACTTAGAGTCAAAGGGTATTGCTCCTGTTCTTACTGAAGCAGACAATGATATAATAATTCATCCTCCCGTTAAAGACATTAAAGATTTAGTATGTGTGCACAAAACAGATTACATCCCTAAAAATGGCAATATAATGACGCCAAAAAGTGCGCGTGTTAAGCATCACCCTAGAATTTATGTAAAGGGTAAGGAAAGACCTGTCGAAATCGAATCAGCCAGAGATACTGTTCATCTTGCTGTTAATGGTGAGGTTTCTCCTCATAATTTTGCTCAGCACGACTATCGTTATGCGGTTCTTGTTCCTTTTGAGGATATCAAAGACCAAGTTGGTTATGCCGCAGGATGTGATACTTTCACAAAGGGAGACGTTAAACTTGGTGAAAATGCTTGGATTCTTTGTCCTAAAGAAGATAGAGAAGAAGTTATGGCAAAAAATCCTGGTATCAAAGTTGTTGGATTTGAGGGAGAAAAAGCAATGGGATATCCAAATCCATTTTTGACAAAACTAGGTTATAGATTTGAGCAGAATAATCAATTTGCATGGAATAATCATGATAGCAATGATTTGTTCTGTAAAATAATGGCAGATAATGGAATAAAGATAGGAAATCATGCTGATACACATTTTTATTATGAAGAGCAATTAAGTACATTTATTTCAACTATCTCTAAAGCTTGTGGACTTCTTAAGTCTGAAAAACTAATTGCAACTCCAGGCTCAAAATCTAAATCTGATTATACTTTCGAAGACTTTATAAATGAAAATCCTAGTCTTCGAAACGTTTTCTCATCTTTAATAGATAATTCACTTTCTGGAAATACCGAATCTACATTAGTTAAAGATGGACACCATATCGATGTATTTGCAGAACAAATGAAAGCTGCTAAAGTGCCCGTTTCTCAAGCATATATAAATGTTATAAAGAAGATTTGGGAAAAAGGTTTTAATAAATTTGAAGGCTCTGAAGTTGATGCGTTATTAGCAGCTGAACCTAATCTTTCTGATACAGAAAGAGCTAATATAGAATTATTAAGGGCATATGATTATCGTAAATATTATTGTAATTATTTCACCGACTTTATGGAGGGCGTACTAAAAGATTCATTAACACAAGCAATAGATAAAGACCGTAATTCTACCAGAGAACCTTAATTTAAGTTTTAGGTAGATTATTATATATTTTTAGGAGGAAAATAATATGAAAGTTTTAGTTGTAAACTGTGGTAGTTCATCACTTAAGTATCAATTAATTGACATGGACAACGAAAAAGTTTTATGCAAAGGAAAATGCGACAGAATTGGAGAAACAGGAGAAGGCGCCATTGGTAAGCCTTTTATAGAATACAAAGGTAAATCTGGTCAGAAGATTAAAGAAGAGATTCCTCTTCCAGACCACGTTGCAGCATTTAGAGCAGTTGTAAAGTATATGACAGATCCAGAAGAAGGAGTTGTTTCAGAGCTTTCTGAAATTTCAGCTATTGGTCATAGAATAGTCAACGCAGGACCATTCTTCTATAAAACAACTTTAGTTACAGATGAAGTTATGAAAAAGTTTAAGGAGTATTCAATTCCTTATGCACCGCTTCATAACCCAGCCGCATTACAAGGTATTAATGCTTGCTTTGAAACTATGGAAGGTATTCCACAAGTACTTGTATTTGATACTACATTCCATCAAACAATGCCTGATGAAGCATTTATGTATGGTGTTCCATATGAATGGTATGCTAAATATGGTGTTAGACGTTATGGTGCACATGGTATGTCACATCAATTCTGCACAGAAGAAGCTGCTAGACTTTTAGGAAAACCAGTTGATAAAGTAAATATTATTTCTTGCCACTTAGGTAATGGTTCATCTATTACTGCAGTTAAAAACGGCAAGTGTGTTGATACATCAATGGGATTTACACCACTTGAAGGCTTAGTAATGGGGACTCGTAGTGGTGATATAGACCCTGCTTTAATGGAATTTGTAATGGATAGAGAAAATATGGACATCCATGAGATGTTAACAACTCTAAATAAAAAGTCTGGATTACTTGCTTTATCTGGTAAGACCGGTGACGTTAGAGACTTAAGAATGCTTCGTGATCAAGGCGATGAAAGAGCTAAACTAGCTCTAGAAGTATTATCTTACAGAATTAGAAAATATATTGGTGCTTATATGGCTGTTTTAGGTCATGTTGATGCTATTACTTTTGAAGGTGGTATCGGAGAACACAATCCTGACGTTGTTAAACTTGCAGTTGATGGATTAGAAGAATTTGGTATTAAATATGACGATTCACATTTAGATGATGAAATGTATGAAGGCGTTGTAAGTACCGAAGATTCTAAGATTAAAATGTTTGTTATAGCTACAAACGAAGAAATTGTTATCGCAAGAGAAACTATAGAAGCTATTAAATAAAGTACGAAAAAGCCCCGGCTATTTGCGTAGCTAGGGGCTCTTTATTTGATTTGCTTAAGTTTTTCATTACCAACTAAGAAGTAGTCGTAGGTGGGTTTGAAGTTAAAGGTTACAGGAGGTTCGATTTCGTCATTCTTGGGTACACCAAGAAGAGTTAGAAAGTGAGTGAGTTGTTCGCAGTACTTTGTCTTAATAGTTCGCCTTAAGTGAAATTTGTGTTCATCCAGCGTGACTGTGTAGTATACTAAATCCGATATACCGATGCCTACAATTAACACTGTAAGATACCGAGAATCTAGATACTTGAGACATTGTTTCTTAAACTTGATGAGTAGAGTTTTGAACTCAGGATCATTCATGTAGTCTGGTGTTGGATTAACATTGGGGCGGAATTCAGGCTGGCTCATAGCTCACACCTCCTTTATTGTAGTATTGGAATAGCCCCTCATACATAATCACTTTTAAAAATTTCAAGCATATTATATATATTTAGTTTTATAAAATCAACATATAGAAAGAGGATTTTTATGATTTTGTCTAAAGATTGGAAAGATTATGAAATATTGGATATGTCTAATGGCGAAAAGCTAGAAAGATGGGGAAATATTATCTTAATTCGTCCGGACCCACAAATAATATGGAAAGATAAACTTCATCCAGAACTTTGGAAAAAAGCTAATGCTCATTACCATAGAAGCAACAAAGGCGGAGGCGAGTGGGAATACATTAAAAAAGTTCCTGAAAGCTGGCAAATTAAGTATAAGGATTTAACTTTTAATCTTAAACCAATGGGATTTAAACATACTGGATTGTTCCCAGAGCAAGCAGTTAATTGGGACTTTATGATGAAAAAGATTAAAGAGTCTAAAAGAGATATAAAAGTTTTAAATCTATTTGCTTATACTGGTGGAGCTACTTGTGCTTGTCTTAAAGCTGGAGCTTCAGTTTGTCATGTAGATTCTTCAAAAGGAATGACTTCGTGGGCAAAAGAAAATGTTGAAAGTTGTGGTTTAAAAGATGCACCAGTTAGATTCATTATTGATGATGTTATTAAATTTGTTCAAAGAGAAATAAGACGTGGCAACAAATATGATGCAATCGTAATGGATCCTCCTTCTTATGGTAGAGGTGCAAATGGTGAAGTTTGGAACATAGAAGAATCACTTTATACATTAGTTGAACTATGTACTAAAGTATTATCAGATAAACCATTATTCTTCTTGATTAATTCATATACTACTGGACTATCACCAACAATACTTTCAAATGTTTTATCTTTAACTATAAAGCACAAAGGTAAAATTTCATGTGGTGAAATTGGATTACCTATGAAAGATTCAGACGTAATATTACCTTGTGGTATTTATGGTCGTTGGGAAGAGTAATACCATATATTACTTTTTTATTATTGTGGTATATATCTTTTCAAAAGCCCCCGAACCAGGGACAAGCCCATCCTACTTTTGAAAAGATATATACCACAATAGAAAAATAATTTATAAGGAGTTTATATGCTTAAAGTAATCTATGAAGATAATCACATTCTTGTCGTTGAAAAGCCTTGTAACATTCCATCACAAGCAGATAAAACCTGTGATGTAGACATGATAAGTATGTGTAAAGATTATTTAAAAGAAAAATATAATAAACCTGGAAACGTTTATGTTGGTTTAGTGCATAGACTTGATAGACCAGTAGGCGGAATTATGGTATTTGCTAAAACTTCAAAGGCCGCTTCTAGACTCTCTGAATCAATTAGAGTTAATGATTTTTCTAAAACATATTTGGCTGTTGTATATGATAAAGAAAACAAATTAGAGGAATCTGGTACGTTCACAGACTATATGATTAAAAATGAGGCTTTAAATACAAGCTCTGTTTGTTCTAAAGATAAGAAGCGGAGCGAAAGAAGCAATACTACATTATGAACAAGTACGTAGCGACGACCATTGGTCGCCACAAAATGGAGATCTCAAACTTGTAAAGATAAAACTAGAAACTGGACGTCATCATCAAATTAGAGTGCAATTTTCTTCTAGGGGTTTTCCACTATATGGTGACCAACGTTATGGAATAGGACCAAAAAACGAGCAAATTGCTCTATGGGCTTATAAATTAAGCTTCAAGCATCCTACAAGAGATGAAATAATGGAATTTGAAGATTTACCAAAAAGTGTTGGAATCTGGAAAGAGTTCAATGTTTAATTACATATTTATTAAGTTTTTATTACTCGCATCAATAGATGCGAGTTTTTTTATATAATAATCACGGGAATTTGTAAGTTGAGGTGAGTTTATATGGCATTAAATGAGAAGAATAAATATGAAAGACCAGAAGATATTAAAGTAAGGCAATTTAAACAAATAGTTATAGTTGTTTTTTTATTAATCATTTTAATATTCCTTACAGTTTTATCTGAGTCGGGAAACAAACAAGAGTATTATGAAATAGATACTAGCTCAGAATCATATCAAGAGTTTTTGGAATATTATAATAATATGAATGAAGTTCCTAGTTATGAAGAATTTTCTGGAGAGGATGCATTAGTAAAGACTCCAGATATTATCGAGAATGGATCTGGAAATCCATCAGGAAACAATTCAGTTGAAATTGAATCTGGTAATGCAGAATAAAAAAGTTTATACTATTACTAAGGAGTTGTTCAATCATGAAGATATCAAATATTTCTATAACTAAAGTAAGTAATCACCCGCAGGTTAAAGCTCTTGTTTCTGTTACTTTTGATAGAATTATTAAAGTTAATATGATAACTTTACTTCGACTTAATGGTAATTACTATATTGGTATGCCCACTCACAAAGACAGCCTTGGTAATAGTAAAGAGATTTGTTATTGCACAAAGAGTGCCTTTAAACAAGAACTTCAAAATGCTATCTTAAATGCTTATCTTTCAGAACAAAAAGAAGTTGCATTTAATGAAGCTTTTAATAAACCGACGATTAAATGTGATTTTGACTTTATTGGAGATGACAAAAATAAACCAGAAGCAATTTGCAAAGTTTATTTTGATGATTGCTTTTGCTTGTCTAATGTTAAGGTAGTTAAAGAAAACGGAAAAGTTCTTGTAACTTTCCCATATAGAAAAAAGAAAAATCAGATTATTATCAGATATATGGATTTCTTAAGTAATAGAAAAGACTACGTTGATATTATTACTGAAGCATTTGAGAAAAGGCAAAAAGCTAAGAAAAAACCAAAAATTAAAATTGCAAATCCAGGTATCGAATCTATATATATTGAAGGCAGGAGAGTTTACCCTGGACAAAATGATCCAAAAACATTTATTTCAACTGTATATAGAAGAACTTCTCTTGAAACTCCACTTGATAGAGTAGTTGTTTATGATGGTGGAGATTACTGGCACTTTGTTACTTTTGGGTTATCAGATATATTTGTGAAAACTATTCCTGATCCAGAAAATAGTGGTTTTGGTATGGAATTTACTTTTAAACTTAAAAAGTATGACTATCCAGATGTTGAGGCAGAATTAAAACAAGTAGACAAACTTCTTCAAGCAATAGCCAGTGTTACGTTTAAAGAAAACGAAGTTTTTTTACCATATGAGGTTGTAGACATGGGGAATTCTGACCCAATAGACAGTGAAGGAAAATCTAATATAGTTAGTTTCATAACAATTCCTGACACGAATTTTAACACAATCTATACTCAATATGGTCGTGTACGTTTTGTTGAATTTATTGGTATTACAAAGAGTGAAGCTGATTATCTAATTGCCGCAAACAAAGGAAAACAAGGAGTATTAGATTTCTATAATGAACTTGAAAGTGATGTTACCGATTACGATAGAGAACCTCTATATTAATTTTTGTAACAAAAATTTAATATTACAACTTTGCCCTAAATATTTAATTATTTAGGGCTTTTTGGTACAATTTAAACGAGGTTATAATGTAATAAATTGCAATTATTGCAAAGGGAGGATTTTAAAATGGCTTTAAGATTTATTTTAAATGAAACTGCCTATTTCGGCAAAAACGCAAGAGATGTATTACCAGAAGAAATTGTTAAAAGAGGATACACTAAGGTTTTAGTAGTATCTGATAAATCACTAGTAGAAGCTGGAGTTACTAAAAAGGTTACTGATGTACTGGACAGAGCTAATGTTGATTACACTGTTTATGACGAAGTAAAACCAAATCCTACAATAGCTAACGTATTAGGTGGAGTTGAAAGATGTGTTCTTGACAAAGCTGACGTTATAGTTGCTGTTGGTGGTGGTTCTGCAATGGACGTAGCTAAAGGAATTTCAATTTTAATGACTAACCCAGATAGAACTCTTGAAAGCTTAAGTGGACTTTCTGAAACTCTTAATAAAGGTATGCCATTAATTTGTCTTCCTACTACACATGGTACCGCTTCTGAAGTTACAATTAACTACGTTATTACTGATGAATCTAGAAAAATAAAAATGGTTATGGTTGATCCAAATTGTATTCCATGTTTAGCAATTGTTGATTCAGACTTAATGGTTACAATGCCAGCTAGTCTTGCAGCTGCTACAGGTATGGATGCATTAACTCACGCTATTGAAGGTTATATTACTAGAGCTCATAATCATATGTCAGATATGTTCCATATGGAAGCAATTAAACTTATATTTAGATATCTTCCAGCAGCAGTTAATGAAAAGAATGAAGAAGCTATGGAAAACATGGCTCTTGCTCAATACCTTGCAGGTATGGGATTTTCAAATGTTGGTTTAGGTATTGTTCATTCAATGGCTCACCAATTAGGAGCTGTTTATGATACTCCACATGGTTTAGCTAATGCAATTTTACTTCCTACAGTTATGAGATTTAATGGTGAAGTATGTGCTCAAAGATTTAGAGAAATTCTTTGTGAAATTGGTCGTCCTGATGCTAGAGACTTAAATGACCAAGACGTTATCAACACATTCTGTTGGATGATTTCAGAGCTTTCTAAATCTGTTGGTATTACAACTACAGTTAAAGATACAGGATGCAAAGAAGAAGATATCGAAATGCTTGCTGAAAAAGCTATGGAAGACCCATGTAGACCAGGCAATCCTCGTGATACTTCAAAAGAAGACTTTATCAATCTATATAGAGCTGCAATGTAATCTATGCTTGGTGTTTAATTGATTTAATATTTTTAAACTTGACTTTAAATGGCAAGCATTTTAGATGACTTGCCATTTTTATATTTTAGGAGGTTTTTATGAAATTAAAATTATCTTTGTTAGTACTTTTGATTATAATAATTAATTCAACTTGTTTTGCTATTTCTTCGCCATATCTTATCATTTCAGGCGATAGTTCTCTTATTGAAGATGAATCCATTCAACTAGAAGCATGGTATGGTGAAGAACGTTCAGGAGAGTTTATTGGAACTAATGTTACAACAGATTGTAATTGGACATCTAGTGATAACACAATTGCCACTGTTGATGAGAATGGTATGGTTCAAGGTTTAAAAAAAGGTAATGTTTCAATTAATGCACATTATTCAGGAGACACTTCTCTTCCAGACAATTATGAAGGAAAGAATGCGGAATATGGAGTTTCAGTTATTGAAAATAGTACATGGATAAGTTTTTCGAAACAAAAAGAAAACTCACAAAACACAAAATATATTACTTTTAAAGGAACACCGACTCAGTATATTTACATATATTCTCAAGGTCTAACTCAAGCTGATTTAGAATCAATTGAATTCATAATAGAGGATGAGTCGATAATCTATACTGTGGAAAATTCCAAGGTGCTTTCAGGAGATACATTAGAAATACCAATTAAACCACATAAAATTGGTAGTACAAAAGTCAAGGCTTCTATTAATAATGGTGACATTATATTAAATACAGAATGCATAATACAAGTTGTTCAAGCAATGAAAGAGATTAAAATCTATACTGATAATAATGAAGAAGTAAATCAGTTATATACTGTTGATGATTCCTTTTTCGACAATGGTAAAGATTTGATGATGAGTGGGGACACTTCTGTTCAATTAAAAGCTATTAAAACTAGTTATGGAGATTCTATAGTAACGGAAGATGTTACAGATAAAGTTCAATGGACTACTAGTAGCACAAATGTTCTAACAATATCACAAAGTGGTCTTATGACATCAAAATATATTAATAGAGGCGTTCAAATTCATGCTGATTTATTAGATGAAGAAGATTGCTTAGGAGCATATTTTCAAGTTTCTGTGGTAGTTCCTTTTGATATTAGAGGTTGTATATCTGATAATTCAATATGGAGCGCTGCTATTAAAGATAAGGATCCTAGAATAGTCATATTTACACATGGTATTCCTGAAGATGTACTTAAAAATATTGAATTTAGTTTTAGTATAGACGGTATAGTAAGTATAAAAGACGTAGTAATAAATAAATCCGGGAATGTATGGCAAACAGTTGATGTATGCTTAGATGTGTTAAAGTCTAATTGTTCAGGTGTGTACGGTACAGAATTTATTGCTAAGCTTAAATATAAGAATGAAACATATGAACAAAAACTATACATAAACACATTTGATTCTTATGATTATATTATAATTCATGAAGAACCAATTGGCGATAACAAAGAACATTTAACAGCACAGTATATCGATTGGCGTAATTATACGCCAGAGAATATAATTGATATTTCTGACGAAGTCAAGTGGGCATCATTAGATGAAGATATTATGACTATTTCTGATAGCGGTCATGTAACATTTACTAATACTGGGGTACCAAGAGTAACAGCTTCATATAACGTAAATGGTACCACTATTACTGCTTTGTGGTATCTTACAAATAACATAATTGGCCCTGAGGTAGAGGTAGAAGGTAACACTTTTGATTTAAATGATGAGAAGGAAAAAATTAAAAACAATCAACCAGATTCAGCTTTTTCTCGTTGGTTCTGGCCCTCAAATGGACTTAAGCTTAAAGAAGGTTCTGAAGCAATAGCTTATTTAACGTTAAAAAATTGTCCAATATCTAAGTATAATTCCGAAGTAAGAATTGTTTCATCTGATGAAGAAGAGATACTATATAATACCAACAACCCTGAAAATACAGAAACCAGACGAGCTTTTGCAGAGTTATATGCTAATGGCACAGCTTCTTTATTTGTAGAAGATGATTCAGTTCTTAAGATAAAATCCGCTACTATACTTCCAGATGGAAAAGTGAAAATAGTTTTTAAAGATTTAAAAGAGGGAATTACTAATATACATTTTACTCTTCCAATATGTGTTCCGTATAATATTGCACATGATTCATGGCCAAATTCAAATAGTGGTAGTATTGCAATAATAGTTGAAAAGGCAAGTAATAACAATAATAGTGGAAGCAGCTCTTCTTCAGGCGGTGGCGGAGGAGGCGGTGGAGCTCCTGCACCTAAAATGTATACAATTACTACTGCTACCAATAATGGTGTTATAACTCCATCAAATCCTTCAATTCAAAGTGGAAAGAGCCAAGAGTTTTCATTTAATGCTAACGAAGGTTATGAAATTAAAGATGTTTTATTAGATGGCGTTTCTATTGGAAAACTTGAAAGATATACTCTTTCAAAAGTTAAAGCAGCTCACAAAATAGAGTTATTGACAAGCAAGATTATTTCTTGGTCTAATTGCTCTGATTGGGCTAAAACAGAACTTGAAGATGCTAAATCTAAAGGATTAATTCCTGAAACATTTGATGGATTAGATTTTACAAAGCAAATTACTAGAAAAGAATTTGCTGCTGTTGCTGTTAAGCTATATGAAGCAATTTCAAAGACAGAAGCGGTTAAACCAGAGGTAAATCCGTTTAGTGATACACAAGATGACTATGTTTTAAAAGCTTATGCTCTTGGAATTACCTACGGTACTTCTGAAAATGAATTTACACCAGATAGTAATATAACAAGAGAACAAATGGCAACAATGCTTACTAGGGCACTTACAAAGGCTGAAATCAATACAGAGATTGATTTAAATAGTGTTAATAAGTTTGCTGATGATTCAGAAATGAATGATTGGGGTATGCCTTCAATCTATTTCATGTCAAATAATGGAATCATAAAAGGAATTGGAGACAATTTATTTAATCCTCAAGGTAATGCTAAAATAGAAGAAGCTATAGCTATTTCTCTTAGAAGTGTTAATACTTTTTCTAAATAATTTGAAATGGCAAGCCTAATAGGCTTGCCATTTTTGATATAACTAGGAGGTTTATAATGGAAGATAGTAATTATAAAGTTAATTTCATAATTGCTGTTTTATTATTAATTATTATTATCCTATCTGCATACTCTTTTTATCTTTTAGTATTAAAAAACAATCCAGAACCTATAGATGTTGAAGATGGAGAAACTTATGAAGAAATAGAAAATGTTATTATTCCAAGTAAAAAGGCTGAAGATATGCCAAGTCAGGAAGAAATATATAACATTATAAAAAATGGAATATGGATAAGTGGTGACCAGTATTACAATGAAGAGTTGGATTTTGGTTTTACTCTTATTCCTGATTGGAAATATACATTTAATAAAGATTCTTCGATAACCTTATTAAATACTATAGATGGCTCAGCTATGAGAGTTACTTTTAGTACTAACACATTAGAGGAACAACAGGAGATTAAAAGAGAAGAATACATGAATGATGAATCATATAAATATGTCGAAACGTGTACATATGAATTTGCAGGATTACCATATTCTTGTATTGCCGGTTTTAAAAATGCAAGAGGCTTAGATTATTATGAATTTATGTGTTTTATGCGCGAATCCAATAATGGCAAATATGTAATTACTATAAATACTGTATTTGTTGCTGGTAATACTCCGTATTATATGGGAAATATTCTACAAAAGGATGGAAATAATAGTTATACTGATTTATTAAACTTAGAGTATTTAAAGAGCCCTAAAGTTACAAATGAAGAGCTTTTAGAACGTGAAGAAAAATCAAATTATGCGCCACCTGATTAATTTAATAAATATGGCACTTGGGAAAAGAATGTTTATACAAATGATTTTTTAGATTTAAAAATTACTATAATTCCATTAAAGATTGGCTATATGATTGGAAGTGGGAACAACTTTGAACTTATGCTACGTGATAGCGAATATAATGAGAGTATTACTCTTCATGTTACAAAGGGGAGCCCTGAATCAAATATAGATAATGATATGTCAAGATTTTATTATACAACCACGACACCTCTTACAGCAAATATTTGTGGAGATAAATATATAGGCTTTAGTCTAGGGAGTAACGATCGAGGAATTGAGTCAAAATATTATTATAGAGAAACAGGCCACGGAGAATATACTTTATCTATATATACTTATTTAAAGCCAGAGAATTATAAATTTTTAGGTCAGCTTCTTGAGAAAGGTGGGAATAACAAAGTAACTGAAAAGATTTCTAAATAAGGCCCAAACAAGCTTTATTAGACCATTTTGACTTGACTTTTTACCCAAAATTATGTAAAATAGAGCCCACTGGAGGTGAGAAATATGGCAAAACCAATAGTTGCGATTATAGGGCGCCCAAACGTTGGAAAATCTACATTTTTTAATTATTTAATAGGTGAAAGAAAGTCTATAGTTAAAGACACCCCAGGTGTTACTAGAGACAGAATATATGGCGATACTGAGTGGAGAGGACGTAAGTTTACGCTTATAGATACTGGTGGTATCGAGCCTAAGGCTAATGACGATATCCTTGTTCAAATGCGTATTCAAGCAGAATTAGCTATCGAAATGGCTGATGTTATAGTTTTTTTAACAGATGTACAACAAGGTGTCACTTCTGATGACCATGAAGTTGCTTCTATGCTTAGAAAGGCAAAAAAGCCTATTGTTTTAGTTTGTAACAAGGCTGATAAGATAGGTGAAACTCCTTCTGAATTATATGAGTTTTATAACTTAGGCCTTGGAGATCCTTTTGCTGTTTCTTCTCTAAATAGACTTGGCACCGGTGATGTATTAGATGCCATCTATGATAAGCTTCCTCCTGAAGCGGAAAACGAAGAAGATGAAGAATACATTAAGGTTGCAGTTATTGGCAAGCCTAATGCAGGTAAGTCTTCTTTAATAAACAAGATATTAGGTGAGAATAGACTTATAGTATCTGATGTGGCCGGTACTACTAGAGATGCTATTGATACTAAGTTCGAAAATGATAATGGCAAGTATATATTTATAGATACAGCTGGTATAAGAAGACATAGTAAAATCGAAGAAGACATCGAAAAATATAGTATTATTAGAGCAAAAGCTTCAATTGAAAAAGCAGATGTTTGCGTGTTAGTTATTGATGCTACTGAAGGAGTTACTGACCAAGATGCCAAGATAGCAGGTGAAGCTCACGAAGGCGGTAAAGGAGTTATCATACTTGTTAATAAATGGGATGCAGTTGAAAAAGAAACAGGTTCTTTAGAAAACTATAAAAAAGATGTATACACAAAACTTGCTTACTTAGACTACGCTCCAATCCTTTTTGTATCAGCACTTACAGGCCAAAGAGTAGATAAGATATTTGGATTAATTAATGAAGTTAATGATGAAAACTCAAAGAGAGTTACGACTGGAATGCTAAATGAGGTTATTAATGAAGCAATTACTTTAGTACAACCTCCTTCAGATAAAGGAAGAAGATTAAAAATATACTACGCTACACAGGTTTCTGTCAGACCACCTACTTTTGTAGTATTTTGTAATAGTGTTAAATTGTTCCATTTTTCTTATCAAAGATATATAGAAAATCAGCTTAGAAAACACTTTGGATTTAATGGAACGCCAGTAAATATAATCCCAAGAGAAAAGGCAAGCAAAGACGTATAGTAGCGGCGGCCATTGGCCGCCATTTTATTGGAGATGATATTTTATGAAGTTGTTTGAAATTAGACTATATAACGTTAGAATCCTTGAAAATGGCCAAGAATTATATGCTGGGCCAGCTGAAAATATGCCCGAAGACCTTAAAAATAGGGATTCTAAGGAAATAAGGCTTGAAAATGGAGAAGCGGTTATTAACATATAGATGTTGACATAATGCTTGTTTGATGATAAAATACCATTGGTTTAGGCCAATACTCATAATCAAATACCTTAAATAAAAAAATTTTTAGGAGGTACACATGAAGAAAAATTTCCCCATTAAAAAAGCGTACGTACGTAAGCCTGCCAAGAACCGGAAGCAGAAAAAGCTGTCAGAAATACGTGCTATAGAGGAACAGCAGTTGCTGGAAGAACTTAAATGCGCATGCTAAACAAAGCCCCGTGAGGTTATACTTCACGGGGAATTTTTTATTCTTTAATTCTAAAGTCTGCAAGTGGATTATTATCCATTGCTTGTCTAATCTGTAAATTATCTACATGAGTATAAATCTCTGTAGTACCTATATTTTCATGACCAAGTATTTCTTGGAGTGCTCTAACATCGACACCGTTTTGATACATTAATGTAGCTGCGGTATGTCTTAATTTGTGGGTTGAATAGCCTTTTAAGTTTGCCGCTTCTAAATATTCTGATATAGCTGTTTGCACCATTCTTCTTGAAATACGTTTTCTTCTTTCGCTTAAGAAAAGAGCATTACTATCTGGACCGATAACTTCAGGTCTTATCTTTAAATATTCTTTTACCGCATCCATGCACGCTCTATTTAAATATACAGTTCTTTGTTTATTTCCTTTTCCAATTACAGTAAGCATAGCTTCGTCAAACTTAATATGGTCCATATTAATCCCAACTAATTCTGAAAGACGCATACCACAGTTTAAGAATAGAGTACAAATTGCATAGTCTCTAATTCCTAAATTCTTCTGATGCTCAGTTAGCTCTTTATCTGGATCTTTTAATCTGGATAATTGTCTTTTGTTATCTTCTTTAGCAGTCTTTAAAAGCTTTTCACTTTCAGTAATCGAAAGATACTTTGGAAGACGTTTATTAATCTTAGGCGTTTCAACATCTTTGGCAGGATTATCATCTAATACATGGGCTTTAATTGTTAAGTATTTGAAGAATCCTTTAATGGCAGCAAGTTTTCTAGCACGAGTTGCAGGGCCTACGTTAAGAGTTGTCGATAGGTAAGACATATATGAATATATATCTGAAGCATCAACTTGTGCTAAAAACTTTGAATTGATATCTGATATCTTTGTGTTTTCAAAATCAATTTCTTTTTTGCCTTGAGAGAGACACTTAAGATATTTTAAAAATCTTTCTAAGTCATAACCATATTCTTTAATTGTGTTAGGTGACTTATTAAGAGTAATACTATAATTAATATAATCTTTTAGTAGAGGAGGAATGCCCTCGTTTGTTTTATCTATCATAATCATTGCTCCTTTATACCTAAATTTTACCAATTTTGATAGGGAAGGTGAACGTTATTGCACAAAATGTAACAAAACTATAACAATTATAGCTAAAACTGCACTTTACATAATCTGGATATTATGATATAATACAGGTTGGTTAAATTTTATATATATTAAGCTCGCAGATAATGCGGAAAAGGAGGTATTCGTGTGACTAAAGCTGAGCAGGTACGTAAAGAGCGGTTAGAAGCAAGGTACAAGGGAATTAGCAAAGCTGCAAAAGAGATTTTTGACTGGATGCTTGACATCCTAAGTGCTGAAACCCAAGATGGATACATTGATGAAACCGTGTTTTGGTTATTTGATGATGACTATAAACTGAATACATGGTTTCGTAATAGCACATTGGATTTAAGGCCTATCATTGAGAAGTATGACAGAGTAGTGCTTTTTGACCGACTTAAAGAATTAATTGAATCTGAAGAAGGTTATAAGGTAGAATATGAGCCACATTCAACACAATGGGACTCAACTTGTCTCAGGTTCACAGTTTCTATTGAGTAACAAGCAGCAATAGCAGAAAGTGAGGTATATATGCTTACAGCGAAGGATGTCTTTGAGCACAGAAAGCAGCTTCGGAAGCCCCAAGCCCCGCCTGGTCCTATTCAAACCTCAGTAGGTATCGTACAGACAGTATTTGCACTATTTCGTGACGAAGCAAATCTAAACGAAATCGTTGTTAGACTGGATCCCAAAAGTAGGACATACTACATCGATCAAGATGGTCTCAATATAAGATATCATCCAGATGGTCTTGCCTATGCTTGTGACGCTTTGAACCATACGCCAGGCTTTAAAGCTGAACTTAACTCTAGTAAGACTCGATTAACAGTTCATATCAATGATGCTGACGCTGGGTATTAATCTAAATGCCCTTAGCACAACAACACCAATGCTTGAAAAGAGAAAGGAAGGCTAATCATGGAAGAACTTAAAGTGCTTGCAAAGGAAACCTTGAATGCTAGGAAAAATCTGTATCAAGAAGAAGCAATAGAGTTAGCTAAGAAGGTCGTTTCGTGTTTTCATGTATTCCCACATCTTGAGCGTGTTGAGATTACTGATAAAGGTGGTTATTTTCGAGTAAATGGGGAGCCGACTGACATTGTATACCATGATTCAGTCTGGAAGTATTTAAAAGATGTGATGTCTTCTTTTGAAGGTTTTACAGCCGAAACTCATCAAGATGAACATTATCGAGATTATATGACTTTTTCTATTAATGTATAAGAAATAGTTTTTAAAGACCAAATGCAGAAAGGATGGGTTTAATGGAAAGTAGAGTTAAGGTAGCTCGTTGGGCTTCTCTCCGGGCTGTGTTAAAGGGTGAATCTATAACAGCCAAAATTTCGGATGTCAAATTTCCAGCTGATGGCGATGCAGATAGGTTCGATGATCTTTTCAATCGGGCTAAAAAAATGTACAACTGGATAGTTGCTTTGCTGGAAACAAGATTGGGTACTTCTATTGAGATAACTGGCTTGGGAGACAATAAGGTCTTTGTGAAAATCTCAAGTCGTTGTAAAGAAGTATCTGAAACTGTTGAAGGAGTTACCTTTGATGTGCAAGCCATGAAGATTGTTGAAACTATGTTTAAGGTAGAGTCTGGCTATGAAGTCGTTTATTATGAGAATGCTGGAGATAGCACTGGTTGCCTTTCCACTGGTCTCAGACGAGTGTGCGGTCCTTTCTTTAAACTCGTCATGATTCCTATGTCTACGGCCGAATTGTTAATTAATATCGCGGTTTAATTTCTTGAAAGCTCGTCCCACTATTGGGACGGGCTTTTTTAAATTTTTATTACGTTTTAGTAACGATATATGTAGGTTTAATAGTTTTATATTAAAATCAAAATATAAGTAGTCTAATAATATTTTTTGAAAATGGGGAATGATTATGAATGTTTTGATTTTAACTTTTAGTAATAATATGGTTAATGAAGAAAGTTATATACCTAACAAACTTGGATTAACTTTTGCTTGTGAAGAGCAATGTGAAAAATCTCTTACAGAGGTGGGCCATAGTTTTGAACATATTTGCATAAATAAGAAAAAAATAGAACGCTGTATTGCTTGTGGTGAACGTGGTTGGGGTTTGTGTTTAACTGAACATCAATGTGTTCTTCAAGATGACTTCAATGATATATATAACCACATGGCAGACTTTGATGCTTTTATTTTTATAACCCCAGTTTATTTTCATGAAATGAGCGAATCATGTAAAGCATTATTTGATAGAATTAAAAGGTGTGATGCTTTTAATGGTAACTCTAAAATCAGAGGCAAAAAGGTTATATGTATAGCTGCTGCTGGTGGTACAGGTTATGGCGGTACCGGCCAAGGTGCAGAAGAAACACTGATTGCTTTTGATAGACTAGCTCATTTCTTAAAGGTTAGAATGTTTGGTAGAATTCCAGTTAATAAAGGAATATTTGAAGATCAAAAGCAGTTAATCAGGAACTGCATTGGTGGGCTATAAATATTGCACAAAACATTTGGGCTAGGGTGGAGAAGAGGTCGTAGGGTGTAGGGGCGATTATCAATAGCACGCGATATTTAATATTGTTATAACTTGTTAAGTCGATGGCATGTAAAGATATGCATATAATTAATTATATGCTGATATTAAAATCTTAATAATATATGCTGAAGATCGAATTTGTCTAAAACTACTAATAATCATTCATACCAATATCAAATTCGATTATCAAAAACTTTAAAAATTTATTTTAATATGATCAATCTATGTTAATTGATAAAAATGATTATAAATAACGATCATTATTAGTAAAAAGCGGCCAATATATAGAACCTCGAAAAGGGGCAAAAAATGGCCAAAAAACGACGCACGAGGATGCCCTAGAATCGATTTTTAGGGGTAAGGTAATATAGTTATATACCTCAAAAAAAGGGCGAAATTGGCTAAATTTAGGGCTTTGCCAGATTTTCGATATATGTGCTATTTTGCACATATTGTTTTTCACAAAACTTACATTTTGCGCAATAAAATATATATCTCTTCTTGTCAAAAAAAGACTAACGGTTTTTATGCCATTAGTCTTTTTTGTTATAAAATTTTCTTTAATACGTCTTCTCTACTTAGACGATTATTTCTTTGGATGCTCTATGAACAATTTTGTTCCTATATCTTTGATTGATATTAAACCATATCCTTTATCAAGGCTTATATATAAATCAAAAGTATCTAGACAATGCATTCCAACAATTCTTGTAACGATTCTTATATAATATCTGTTACCAATCTTTTTATAGACAGCTTGCTTAGGCTTAGGAATCTTTTGTGAAGCTTCTAATGCTTCGGCTTCAGTATCAAAGAACAAACGACCATAATCATTAAAACTATAATGCCGGTCTCTTTTATAAAGTAATTTATTACATTCGTAAAATACATAAGCACTAATTGTTTTTTGTTTCGGATTAATTCTAAAAACCTTTGCAGTAAATGCATCTGCTTTTATACCTTCTTCTGTTTTACGACAATCAATTACAAAAATATAATCTCCTTCTTTTAAAGTCCGTTCTTTTGTCACGATGTGGCTAACTACAACGCTAGTTGGTTTTTTCATAAGGGAACCTCCTACAATTGTGGCAGATTAGTTATCAAACCATTATTTACAAATAATTTAAGTCAAGGTCATTCTATCATTATGTAACCCTATGCACAATACTATTTTGAAATTTTGCACAAAAAATGAGCGATTTTTGGTCGCTCATCTTATGTATACTATTGTAATCTATTGTGGGATTGAATTATTCTTTTTTACATTTTTGCCTATATTTGATAGATTTATTCTACCTTGAAGTATAGCTTTTATTTCCTCTACGTCTGTTATTATTCTTTTTGCAAGCTTCTTTCTTCCTTTTTCATCTACTTCATCTAATTCTACATCAACTTCAATTCCGACATGTCCATTAACTTCAAATTTTTCACCTTCCGATAATTCTTCAAATGGCAAATCTCCGGTATCTTTAGCTTTTCCATCTTGACTTAATGATACTGTTATGTGAGGATCTTTATCATTTTTAAATACTGATTTTTGCTCATCGCTTAGTTCAACACTAAAGCCACTATTTTTAAAGTCGCAGCCATACCCCTTTACTTTTAATGCTAATGGTTCGACTTTTCCTAAAGCATCCACGAATTGTAATACATCTTCATTAGTAGGTCTGAATCCAAAAGTACAATGAATTCTTCCATTTGGAGCTTTAGGAAGATGCCCTTCTCTTTTATTTTCTTCTTCGATGAGTTTTTCTATAGATGCATCATCTAAAAACACCCCCATATAAACGATTCCTTTAATTTTCTCATTTGCCATAATTATCAAACCTTTCTAATTCAATTCTTAATTTGGATATACAAGATTTTCTTGAGTTAAATTTAATAGTGTTTCGTTATAGAATTTATTAGCTTCATATTTTGCCATTGGTAAATTTTGATCCAAATAATTTCCACAAGATTTTGGATCAGCACCGGGAACATCTCCTTCATATTCGGCTATAAATTTATACATCTCTTTCATTATATCTACTATATCTGTAGAAGCTAAGTCACCTTTGAATATAACGTAGAAGCCAGTTCTACATCCCATTGGTCCAAAATAGATTGTTTCTTTTTTATAAACAGGATGGTTTCTTAAAAATGTTGCTCCTAGATGTTCTATTGTATGCATTTCAGCAATATTAATTACAGGTTCTCTATTAGGCTCTTTCATTCTAATATCAAATGTTGTAGCTATTACTTCATTTGTAGTGTTATCATAATCTTTTCTTGACACATATATGCCTCTTTTTAATAATTCATGATTAACTTTGAAACTCTCGATTTTTTCCATTATGATTTTTCCTTTCTATTTATTATACTTATTTTAGCTCCGTGTAATTGGATGTTTAAACTCTAGTTTATATGCAGTGAGTTGTTGGCTATCAAAATTTGAATCAGCTTTATTATATAATGTATCTCCAGCAATTGGATGACCTATATAGCTCATATGAACCCTTATTTGATGGGTTCTACCGGTTTCTAGTACAACCTCTAATTTAGTATATTGATGATCATCTATTTTAAACTCTTCTATTACTTTATAATGAGTAATCGCTTGTTGGCCACTTTCAAAGTCAACACATCTTTCTATTATGCTTCCTTCTTTTCTTGCGATAGGTGCTTCAATCTTGCCTTCTTTTTGATCTAATATACCATCAACTATTGCGATATATATCTTTTGAACATCATCTTTGTTTAATTGATTAAATCTTTCTTGTGCATACTCGTTTTTAGCAAATAACAGAATGCCAGAAGTATCTTTATCTAGCCTATTTACAGGCCTAATACATTTATCATTATTTAGATAATATTTTACAAAGTTAGCCATCGTTCCATTTTGATGATATGCACATGGATGTACGACAATGCCTTGAGGTTTATCCACTGCTAAATACCAGTCATCTTCATATAATATAGATAAATCTCCTTTTTCTGGCATTATGTAATCCTCATCTGGATAATCAAAATCGCAAGAAATTATGTCACCTGCTTTAACTTTGTCGTTTGCATATGCCACTTTTCCATTAATATAAATATGATGATTAAGCTTTAGTTTGTTAAAAAGCCTGTTTGACATCTGAAAACACTTTTTAGCAATCCTTTTGAGCTCTAAACCCGCATCTTCTTCTAATACAATATATTGAAGCATTACATTTCTCCTATATCTCCACCCTGTTTTTCTTCTTTTTTAGCTATTTCCTGCTGTGCTTTAAGAAAATCATCTTTATTAAAATCGTCATCAAAATAAAATGAATGAATAAGTCTCCTTAATTGTTCTGCCATATTTTTTGTCGCTGGACAACTTCTATATATTTTTAATAATTCCTTTATACTTGGATCATTTTGTTCAGCAAATTGTATTCTAGGGTCATTTAGTAGTCTTTCTTTAAATTCAACTCCAAATACATCACCACATGATGCTATTATTTCTTCAAGTTTATCAATTATTGATGGCTCTCTTGTAGTGCTAATTTCACCATTCTCACCATAAACGTCTAAATAAACTGCAACACGCTTTTGTAGGATATAAGTTCTTATCATTTGGTCAAGCTCTTCATCACCTATAAGTGGCTTTATAACTTCTAAATCTTTCTTACTTTTTTCTCTTTTGTCTTTTGCTTTTGTTATATATACTTGTGCTTTTGTTTGGCATCTAACTAATGTACCATCAAATGGCTTACTTTCAGGGTCGAAACCCAATCTAAATAATTCTTCTGGCATTTCTTGTCTTCTTCTAAAATATTTACCTTTTTCTTCATCATAATGATAAGAATATCTTGTAACTATTCCATTTTCAATAGAGTATTCAAAGATTCCAACACCAAGCATATGAGAAGAATCATAATTAATATTAGCATTTATCTCGTGATCATTAGCATGAAATGTGCCTTCTCTATCTAATATATTTCTAGTTCTATTACCTCTTCTATCATCAATTTCGTATCCTAAACTTCTAAGAACATCAAGAAGCTTTGGAAGATCTTTAGAGCTGACCATTAAATCTAAATCACTATTTTTACGATACAACGGTACGCCTGCTTGAATAGCAGCAGATAGTCCTCCGACTATATATACATCACTTAATCCACGTTCATTAATTAACTTAAATATTGAGGTAATTGTTCTATAACAATCTTCATAGTCTCGCATTCTGATCACCTTTAAAAATCATTTTCTTATCCAATCTTTTCCATCTACAATTCTAGCAACTAACATTGATGATACATCATCACCTACTACGTTTAACATTGTAGCTGGAGCATCTATAATAGTAGCAATGATTGTAAGAATTGGTAATGCTGCTACTGGGTAACCCATCATAGTAAGTATAAGCATTTCAGAAATTGTACCTCCACCTATTGGAACGGCAGTTACCAACAATGTTGCAAGTAATGATATACCTAATACAGCGAATATATCTCCTGCAGTAGCTAGAGGTGTTGCAAATAAATATACTAAAAACATTAGCTTAAATACAGAACCTATTATAGAACCATCTTTGTGAAAGCTCGTTCCAAGTGGTACTGTTGTTTCGGCTATGTCATCAGGTACACCCATTTTCTTACTTGCTTCTATATTTACAGGGATACATGCAGCACTAGAGCATGTTCCAATAGCTGTTGCTGCAGCTGGTAAAACGTTTTTCCAGAATGCAACAACGCCTTTCTTTCCACCTGCTATAAATGCATATAAAGTGTACATTATAATGAAATATAGTATTGATACTACTAAATATACTACAAATGTTTTTAAGTATCCTATTGCTATAGCACTTCCAAAGCTTCCAATGAATGATGCAATATAGCATCCTAGTCCTATTGGTGCATAGTACATGATTATCTTAACAACGTTCGTCATTACATCATTTGCTGAAATAATGAAGTTTTTAAATGCTTCTGCCTTCTCTCCTGTCATGTTTATTGCAACACCAACAATTATTGAGAATACAAGCAAAGCAATAATGTTTTCTTTAGAGAATAGTTTTGCAAAATCATTTACTGTAAGAAGACTGACAGTTTTATCTGCAAGATTCATTTCACTATCTAATTCTTCTTCGTCGGATGTCATTGATGCTTGAATCTTTTCTCCGTCTTCTCCATCAACTAATGGAATAAACTTAGTTGTAGCAAATCCTATTAAAACTGCAATAAAAGATATTACTAAAAACACGCCAATAATTGATGCAATAATTTTACCAAGACGTTTAGGCTGTTTCATTTTAGTGATTGCTGTAGTTATATTAAAGAAAATCAATGGAACAATTATTACTAATAACATATTTAGGAAAATGTCTCCTAATGGGCTTAATACAGTGGCTTTCTCTTTAAATATGATACCAACAATAGCTCCAACGATAATAGCTGCTAATAAAATTAAAGTTGATTTGTAATTTTTTAAAAAAGTCTTCATAAAAACGACCTCCTTTTCTACCTTTTCTAATTATATCATAAAAAAGTATTGCAAAGTATAGCACTTCTATGTATAATACTCCCGTAACATACATTTTATGTCAACAGTCTTATTATAAGACGACACCCGACCGTATAAGCATAAGGAGGTATAATTATGCTGTATGAATTGATTTTCAAAATTGAAGACCAATATAATGATGAGTGCCTTGAAGTTTTCAAAGACATTGAACATTTTTTAGCTTGTTATTCTGAGGCCACAGATACAAATGCAACCCCAGATGACGGCTATAAAACCTATTATGTCCGTTTTAAAGAACTTGCTTTTGGTAATGCCTTTATGGCATGTATGTATAGAAAGTTCTATTCAGCATTCATTGTTTATGACTTTAGGGTCATCGAATAACAAAAAATTCCCCTATATCTTTATGATATAGGGGATGTTTTTTTATAAAATTGGCAAGTCTATAAGCCGAGTTCTGTATTTGATAATCATTTATCTAGGATGTATATTGCTATACACCTCAATCCGCTTCTTTAAAGCTTCATGGCGAGCAACCATATAGAAGCTTCCCATAGCGTTTCTCCAGGTGGGGCTTGCAAAGCTACTATGTCTCCATAGCACTGGTAGGCTCTTACCCTGCCGTTTCATCCTTACCTTTAAAAGGCGGTTTATTTTCTGTTGCGCTTTCCTTAGAGTTACCTCCACTAGCTGTTGGCTAGCACCCTGCTCTTTGGAGCTCGGACTTTCCTCGTATAGATATTACTACCTATCCGCGATTATCTGGCTTACCAGTTGTTATTATATCAAACAATTAGCATTATGTCAATCTAAGCTTAATAAACTATTGCTTAAGTTTTGATTGTGCATGCTGCAGTAATTGCCAAGAATATAAGAATGCAAACAATTAGAGCAAACGTCTTAAAAGAAGAATGTTCTTTTTTCATTTGTTCCTCCTTATAAATTTAATTTAAAATTCATACTTTTTACTTCTGTTCATTAAATCTACAACTGCATCTTTTGGATCTTTATCATGATGAATAATCTCATACATCTCCATAATAATAGGAGCATTTAAATCATATTTTTTAACTAACTCATAAGCAGCATCAGAAGCGGTTATTCCTTCTACAACCATGCCTCCAAGCATTTCTTTTGCTTCTTCAACTTTATGGCCTTCACCAATTAGTGTTCCGCATCTTCTATTTCTTGAATTTAGAGAACTACATGTAACAAATAAGTCTCCAAATCCTGTAAGGCCATAGAAAGTTTCATCATATTTAGCTCCATAAGCTTTACCAATACGTATTATTTCTAGCAAGCCTCTGGTTATAAGAGCAGCTTGAGAATTGTCTCCAAACTTTAGTCCATCACAAATACCTGATGCAAGAGCTATAATATTTTTTAAAGCTCCTCCAAGTTCAACTCCTACAATGTCATCATTTAAGTATACTCTAAATATATCATTCATAAAGACATCTTGTAGTTCAGCTGAAAGTTCAGGATTTTTAGAAGATATAACAACACATGTAGGTATAAACTTTGCAACCTCTTCAGCATGTGATGGTCCAGAAATAACAGCTATTGGGTTATCTGGATAAATCTCCTCTATTACTTGTGAATAAACCTTTTGAGTTCCCGCTTCTATTCCTTTTGAAGCAAGAAGCAATATTTGTTCTTGTTTCACAAATGGTTTAATAGAATTCAAAGTAGCTCTTATAGCAGCAGAAGGAGTAACTATAATTATGATATCTGCTCCGTCTAAAGCTTCTTCATAAGAATTTGTACAAGTAACTCCATCTGGAATAACTGCTTGTGATAAAAACTTACATCTTTTTTCGTTATTGATAATGGCCTTTTCTTCTTCAGTATATGACCAAATTTTGACGTTATGGCCATTTCTATTAAGTATTAGTGAAAGGGCAACACCCCATCCACCACTACCAAGTATTGCAACGTTCTTCATATTATTTCTCGCTTTCTTCCTTTGGCTCTTCATTAACATTTTCTTCTGCTTTTGGTTCTTCTTGAGGTTTTCCAAAGTGAAGTTTGTTTTCTGTTCCATTCTTAATTCTTTCGATATTTCCTCTATGTTTATAAATAACCATAATAGCAAGTATGAAAGCAAATATTATATAAGGAATCTTTGTTTCAGGGCTATTCTCTAGAGTTCCAAGATTTGTATCAAAGTGTCCACCTATAATACAAACTAATATAGGATATTCAATTGCAGCAATTAATGATCCTACAGAAACAAATTGGAAGATAGCAATTCCTGTGATACCAACAGCTAAACAAATAAGACCTATTCTCCACTCAATTGCAAGAAGTACACCAAGTGAAGTTGCAACTCCCTTACCACCTTTAAAACCAAAGAATGCTGGGAAGTTATGTCCTAGTATTGCACAGAACGATGCAAGGAAAATACCATAGCAATAAATCTCTTTAAAGAATGGAGTATCTGCTCCAATGAAATTATTAGCTATAAATCTTACTAAGTTAACTGCTAAAACGCCTTTTATAATGTCCCAAATGAATACTAATAGTGCAGGACCTTTACCTAATACTCTTAAAGTATTTGTGGTGCCAGCGTTTTTACTACCATAGTCTCTTATATCTCCCTTTCCCATTAACTTAGAAATAATAATAGCTAAGTTAATGCTACCTAAAAGATAAGATACAAGTGCACATGCAAGAATAATAATTACAGCAATTGCTAAAGTCATTTAAAAATCCCCCTTTAATTATTTGATTGATTTCTCAATAATGTCTTTAATAATACCTTCTACTTCGTCTAATTTATATGTTTGGTTCTCTTCGTCGGTACGCATCTTCATTTCAACTTCACCATCAGCAATCTTTTTGCCGATAGTAACTCTTATTGGGATACCGATAAGTTCCATATCATGGAATTTAACACCAGCACGTTCATCTCTGTCGTCTAAAACAACGTCAATGCCAGAAGCGGTTAAGTCGTTATATAGCTTTTCAGCAGCTTCTACTTGTGCTTCATTCTTTAGGTCAATCAAAACAATAGCAACCTTAAATGGTGCAATATTCATTGGCCAGATGATTCCTTTATCGTCATGATGTTGCTCAACAATAGAGGCCATGTTTCTACCAATACCAATACCATAACAACCCATTTGAACAGGTTTTAGTTTGTTTTCTTTATCTAAGTATGTAAGACCTAGTTTTTCAGAATACTTTGTGCCTAGCTTGAAGGTGTTACCTACTTCAACGCCTTTTGTAAAGTAAACTTTACCTCCACAGTTTGGACAAGTATCTCCTTCTTTGATGTTTTTAACATCGGCAATTATTGTAGGCTCAAAATCTTTTAGATTAACATCAACTAAATGGTAGTCTGATTTATTTGCACCAACAATGAAGTTCTTTTTAACCTTAATGTCTTCATCCATAATTATTGGAATCTTAAGACCTACTGGACCTGCAAAACCAACCTTAGCATTAGTAACTGACATTACATCTTCTTCGGTTGCAAGTTCAACACTTTCGGCATTAAGTAGCTTTTGAAGTTTAACTTCGTTTATTTCTCTATCGGCATTAACCATTACTGCGTATAATGTGCCATCGATTGAGTAAATCATTGTTTTAACAAATTTTGAAACAGGAAGACCTAAGAAATTTGTAACTTCTTCGATAGTTCCAGAATTTGGCGTATATACTTCATGATATTCTCTTTCTTCTTCTTGCTCTTGAGTAGTATTTGGAACACATTTACTAACCTCAATATTTGAAGAAAAATCACATTTATCACAAAGAACTAAAATGTCTTCGCCTATGTCAGTAACTGCTTGGAATTCTTCCGATAGAAGACCTCCCATAACACCAGTATCTGCTCTAACTACTTTGTAGTTAAGACCAAGTCTTGTGAAAATTCTATGGTAAGCATCAAACATCTTTTGGTAGCTCTCATCCATTGAAGCTTCATCAGCATCAAATGAATAAGCATCTTTCATAATGAACTCACGAACTCTAATTAGACCAAGTCTTGGACGAGGCTCATCTCTATATTTTTCACCTATTTGATATATATTAAATGGTAAATCTTTATATGAACGAACTTTGCTTTGAGCTGCATAAACGAAGAACTCTTCGTGTGTTGGGCCAAGAGCATATGGTTTTCCGTATCTATCGTTAAACTTAAACATTGATGGACCAAAGCTTGAAGCTCTACCAGATTTTTCAAAGAACTCCATTGGTAGCATGTGTGGCATAGAAACTTCATTTGCACCTGCTCTATTCATTTCTTGTCTAACGATATTTATAATGTTTTGAGAAACTTTTTCTCCTAAAGGCATATTTAAGTATATGCCATTACTTACTTTTTTAATATATCCAGCTTTTACTAGTAAATTACCGCTAACTGAATCTTCGTCTTTTGCATCTTCTCTTAATGTGTAAAAAAATTCTTTGGATAATCTCATTTTATTTCATTCCTTTTAATTTTTTATTTTATCAATTCTAGCCTTAATAACGTTAAGATTCTTTGTTTCTAATTCGCTAAGTTCACTAACATCGACTTTTTTACCATCAACTGGTTTATACCAGGATTGATTCTTGAAATAGTCTTTTAATGTTGCTGTAGCGAAGTCATGACCATGTCTAGCAAAAATCTCATTATAGGCTTTATTTAACGTATCGTAATCCATATTTACTAAGTCAGATTCATATATCTCTTTAGTGTCACTAGGGAGAATATACTGACTAGTGTTTGAACTTGTGGGTTCGGGGACACGGTCTGACTCATCCGGAGACGGCATGATGGGTTCATTTGTCACCTGCTCTTTTGTGTTTTCTTCTTTTGTTTCAGTGACGTTTTCTTTTATTGTGCCATTTGTTATGTTGTTGTATTTATTTATGCTTGAAATAAGCCAAATACATGAAGCAACAATCATTAGCGACAATACAATCACTAAGAAAGCAAAAACTTTGTTATTCATGCTATCTCCTCCTTTTAAATTTTTTATTACTCGTCTTGGTGTTCGACGATACTAACAATATAAGCCTCCAATTCTTTAACTTTTTCTGTAAGTTCATCAACCTTTTTATCTGATGTTTCTCTCTTTAGGTCTTCGCTAATCATAGTTGTCATATCTTCAATTTCTTCCTTAAGAGTTGCAAGTCTTTCAATAAGCTCAAGTCTAGCAAACTTATATTCATTAGGTGATTTGATTTCACCGATCTTTGAAAGTTTCTTTGGAGTGATGTCATAAACATCTCCTCTTAAAGGGATCTCAACTCGTATATCAAATAATCTATGAATTTCATCTGACAAAGATAGCTGTGCTTCTTCATCACCATGTACCAAAAAGATTTCTTTTGGTTTTTTATTAAATGCTTCTATGAAGTTTAATAGGTCTGTTCTATCTGCATGACCTGAGAAAGACTCAATATATTTGATATTGGCATTAACACCAATCTCTTCTCCAAATATTTTTACTGTTTTAGCACCATCTACTATCTTTCGTCCAAGAGTACCGATTGCTTGGTAACCAACAAATAGTATAGTGCTATCGTGACGCCATAGGTTATGTTTTAAGTGGTGTTTAATTCTACCAACTTCGCACATACCTGATGCGCTTATAATAATTGATCGATTTGCGTTCTCATTAAGTGCTCTAGATTCTTCAACAGATGTAGTAAATCTTAAATCTGGAAAATCTAGTGGCTTACGTCCATCTTTAATATCTTGTTGAACTTGCTCATCAAGCGAATCTAAGTTATTTAAGAATACTTCAGTAGCAGAAGTAGCAAGTGGGCTATCAACATAGACAGGTGCTTCCATAACCTCATCAAATTCTCTTCTAAACTCTGGATCTTCACTTTGTTTAGATTTTTGAATTTCATATAAAATTTCTTGTGTCCTACCAACGGCGAATGAAGGGATAACAACGTTACCGCCTTGTTCAAGAGTCTTAGAAACAATCTTTAAAAAGTCTTCTACTCTATGTTCTTGTTCAATATGCTCTCTATCACCATATGTAGATTCCATAACAAGAACATCTGCATCTTCAATAATCGAAGGTGCTTTTAGAAGCGGAATATTGTGGTTACCTAAGTCACCTGTAAATACTATTTTTTGCTCCTCGCCATTTTCGTTGATCCAAACTTCAATGATTGCACTACCTAACATATGGCCAGCATCATTATACTTAACTCTTATATTAGGTGTAATCTGAATTTCTTCATCATATTCTACTTTTTCAAATAGAACTTGAGAGTCTATAGCATCTTGTGCAGTATATAGTGCATCAACTGGATGTTTACCTTCTCTCATTCTTTTTCTGTTTAACCACTCAACTTCTGATTCTTGGATGTAACCACTATCTGGTAGCATTATTGAACATAAATCAACAGTAGCTTTAGTAGCATATATTGGACCTCTATACCCATCTTTATAAAGCTTTGGTATACGTCCTGAGTGGTCAATGTGTGCATGCGTAAGAAGCATAAAATCAATATCTTTAGGATCAAACAAGAAACTTTCTAAGTTAAGCATTGTCTCTTTATCTTGACCTTGATAAAGTCCACAATCAACTAAAAACTTTTTGTCTTTTGTTTCAACAAGAAAATTTGAACCTGTAACAGTTCGTGTAGCACCTAAAAACGTAATCTTCAACTAATAGGCCTCCTTTTAATTAGAGGGCCGAAGATACTTTAATAGTATTACTCGTCTTCGGTATCTTCATCTTCCTCTTCAACAGTATTTTCTTCTTCCTCTTCTTCTGTATCTTCTTCAGATTCTTCATCTGATTCGGTGTCCTCATCTTCGTCGCTTTCTTCGTCAACTTCTTCTGTGTCTTCGGTGTCTTCTGTTTCCTCTGTATCTTCGTCAGTTTCTTCATAATCTTCTTCTGAATAATCTTCGTCAGTGTCTACCAATTGAGAAGGGTCTTCAACATCTTCATAAGATACACTATCAACACCTGATTCTTTCATTTCTTCCCATTCTTCTTTAGAGATTAATGTTTGACGAGGTTTAGAACCATCAAATCCTGAAACTATTCCTCTTTCTTCCATTTGATCAATGATACGACCTGCACGAGCATAACCAATCTTGAATTTACGTTGAAGCATTGATGCGGAAGCTTGTCCCATCTGAACTGCTAAATCAATTGCATCTACTAATAACTCGTCTGCTTCATCTTGTTGTTCTTGAGCTGCCTGAGGCGGTTTGTTTTGAGCTTCAAATTGCTCTAAGATTTCTGGATTGTATGATGCTTCACAATGTTCTTTAACAAACTCTACGATGTTTTCGATTTCTTTGTCTGATACGAAAGTACCTTGAATTCTTATTGGTTTTGATTCACCCATTGGGAAATAAAGCATATCACCTTTACCAAGTAGTTTTTCAGCACCACCCATATCAAGGATAGTACGTGAGTCTATTTGAGATGCAACAGTGAAAGCAATTCTTGAAGGAATGTTTGCTTTGATAATACCTGTAACAACATCAACTGATGGACGTTGTGTAGCTATTATCATATGCATACCTGCAGCACGAGCCATCTGAGCAAGCCTACAAATAGCATCTTCGACTTCTGATGGAGCAACCATCATTAAGTCTGCAAGCTCATCTACGATAATTACTATTTGTGGTAATATACCATCTTCTCCTTCTTGGTTAAGTAATTCGTTATATCCACGAATGTCTCTAACTCCTCTTTGAGCAAATAAGTTGTATCTATTAACCATTTCTTGAACAGCCCAGTTTAAAGCACCTGCTGCTTTTTTAGGGTCTGTAACAACTGGAATTAAAAGATGTGGAATTCCTTCGTATACTTTTAATTCTACAACCTTAGGGTCTATAAGTAATAACTTAACTTCATTAGGTTTTGATTTATAAAGTAAGCTTACTAAAATGGAGTTAATACAAACAGATTTACCAGAACCAGTAGCACCTGCAATAAGCATGTGAGGCATCTTAGCTATGTCTGAAACATATGGTTCGCCATCAATACTTTTACCAAGTGCAAATGAAACTTTTGATGTAGCATCAATAAATTCATCTGATTCAAGAACTTCTCTTAAATAAACTGTTTCTTTTGTTTTATTTGGAACTTCAATACCAACTGCAGATTTACCAGGTATTGGAGCTTCAATTCTAATAGACTTAGCAGCTAAGTTAAGTGCTATATCATCTGATAAGCTTAATATCTTACTTACTTTAACTCCACTATTAGGTTGAACTTCATATTGAGTAACTGTAGGTCCACGAGTAACATTAACAACTTTGGCATCAACATTGAAGCTTGTAAGAGTCTTTTGAAGCTTTGCAGCAACTTCTCTTAACTCTTTAATTGAATATTCATCGTTATGACTCTCACCTTCATTAAGTAATGATATAGGTGGGAATACATAGTCGTCATAGTTTTCAGTAACACTATGTTCTAGATTTAATACTTCAGCTCTATTATCTGGTTTTGGTTCATTCTTTGGAGCTGGAGTAAACAATTCTTTAAGTTTTTCGTTTGGTACAAAAGGAGCTTTCTTTTCCTCTTCTTGTGTTTCTTCCTCTTCTTCTTCAAATTCATCTTGCGTTTGAGTAGGAGTAGAATCTTCTTCTTCCTCATCCTCTTCTTCTAAGTCTAAATCTGAAATTGCAATTTGTTTACCAGAGTCAACTATTTCCGTTTGCTGCATGATTTCTTCAAACTTTTTATTTCTAGCTTTTTTCTTAGTTTCTTTAGTGCTGATTTTTACAGGTTCTTCTTCCTCTTCTTCCTCTTCTTCTTCCTCTTCAGCTTCTTGTTGTCTTAAAGCTCTTCTATAAGAAATCTCTTCTTTTCCTTTTTCAATTGAATCAGCTAAGAAATCTCTAATACCAATAAGGATTGAAGAAAATGCTATTCCTGATACTAGGAAGAATAGAACAATTATCACACCCCATAAAATAATCTGAGCAACTATAGGGCTAAAACCTTCTACTAGTGGAACTGACAATATTGCACCCAATAGGCCACCACCTGAAGTAGGCTCTGAATAGAATTCTGTACCTCTACCTGCTAGTTCACCAATTTTTTGGAACCAGCCAGTTGTAGGGTACATTCCGTCAGGGTTATAATCCCAACAACAAAACAAAGCACATACAGAACATAGTAAAATAAAGAAAATTAAGCCCTTATGTTTAAACTTAGAATAATCTTTGAATACTATATAGACGCCTACCAAAATGAGGATGAATGGAAGTGCAAAAGCCACTTTACCAAGCAATCCTCCTAAGATGAAGTTTTTAACAATAGCTCCAATTGGACCTTTTTGTTCTGTATATATCATCACCCAAAAAATAATGCCAAGAACCACTAAAACTAGTGATTTTAAGTCGACATTAGAAGTAGGTGTGGATTTCTTTTTTGATTTTTTCTTTTTGTTTGCCATCTTTTCCTCCTATGTGTATAAAATTACTTTAGTAAAAAAGCGTCAAAAGGACATAATTATCCCGTAATTATAATATAACACTAGACCGCTAGATTCAAGCAAATAACATAAATTTAACATGAATTTATAGTTATTTTTGGCATCAAAAAAACTCCCTAAAATCAGGGAGTTTAATGACTATTTTAATTCTTTTCTATTTTGTCTAACCATATCCAAGTTTTCTTTAAGTAGATTCTCAAGTTCTTCCAAAATACTATCAGCGTGATCTCTTGTAGCGTTAATTAAGTCTTTTTTGTATTTCTCAGCAGCATCAAGGATTTCGGTTCGTTTTTCTATAGCTTTTTTAGTGATTTCGTGCTCATCAATCATTCCTATAATCTTGTTTTCTGCTTCTTGAATTATATCGTTAGCTTCTTTTTGTGCATCTTGAAGTATTCTTTGTCTTTCTTCTTTAACCCATTTTGCTTGCTTTAGTTCGTCTGGAGTCTTATTTTTTATCTCCAAAATGAGCTCATCTATTTGATCTTTATCAACTAATACTTTCTTTGAAAATGGCATAGAACTGCCGTTTTCAAGCAATTGTTCTAGTTCTTCTAGAAGTGATAAGACATCCATCTTTAGGGTTACTCCTTTCTTTTATAGAAATTTAAAATGTTTCTGCCATACTTTTTCATTTTAAACTTCTCATAGATTCCAATGAAGTCAGGTGCATTTTCGCCTGTATCAGTTTCATAGACTAACACACCATTTTTCTTTAGTAAATCTAAAGATGATATCTGCTCAATTGCATTAATTCCAAGTTCTTTATTGTACGGTGGGTCAATAAAGATTATTTCGAAACTTACATCTTTTATCTTCTCTAACATAGTATGGTAGTCCTCATTGAAAACCTTATAAAAGCCATCAAAATGAGCTTTTTCAAAGTTTTCTTTGATAACCTTGATGCATTCAGGATTAATATCACAAAGATAGGCTTCTTTGGCGCCTCTACTTAGTGCTTCTAGAGCTATTTGGCCACTTCCAGCAAATAAATCAAGGATTGTTGAATTATCAGTAAAGTCAAATAACACACTAAAAAGGGCCTCTTTAACCATATCTTTGGTAGGCCTTGTTGAATCACTTTCAATTGTTTTTAGCTTTAGACCTCTAGCTTTTCCTGATACAACTCTCATCATAACTCCATTATAAATCAAAAGGGTCCGAACCCATACTAATATGACTATATTTTACAAAAAAATTACACAAAGTCAACATTTGTAATATATTTGTAACAATGGATTTTATTAAATAGTACCTTATTTCATTAGAGCCCAAGTATGACTTCGAAATCGAAGTAATACTTTGGCTCAAAAGACTTATCGTTCTATTTTTATCCTGTCTAAAAATGCCATTTCGTAACTATATTCCAAATAACGACTTTGCTTGGGCGTAGAGGCTTGTATTTCTAATATTGACTTTATATGGCCCATGTATGACTTCGAGGTCGAAGTAATACATGGGCCTTATAGAGTTACAATATCTATTTTGAGACCATATTGCCTATTATGACTTCGAAATCGAAGTAATACTTTGGCTCTAAAGACTTACCGTTCTATTTTGATCCTGTCTAGAAATGCCATTTCCTAACTATATTCCAAATAACGACTTTGCTTGGGCGTAGAGGCTTGTATTTCTAATATTGACTTTATATGGCCCATGTATGACTTCGAGGTCGAAGTAATACATGGGCCAAAGTGACTCACTGTTTTAGTTTGAGCCTCAAGATTAATATTTTAAATCTCTAGATAAAATAGCTACAAATCTTAATTCCCCTATTCCAAATAACGACTTTGCTTGGGCAAAGTTAAAAGGCAGCTAACTTACGTTAACTGCCTTTTAAGAGGATGATAATTATGAAAAATTAGCCGATTTGCTCACCACTATTTGTTTGATTCTCAGCTACGTTTTCGTCTTGGTTAGCTTCTTTTTCGTTCTTTTCTAATTCCATTTTAGAAACAGATACTTCATAAGCTCTTCTAATTTCTGAAGTGCCATCATCAAGCTTCTTCTCGTATTGTCTACTTTGAATTCTTCCAAATACTTTAACGCTTTGGCCAACTTCTAAGCTTTGACAAAATCTGGCATTTCTTCCCCATGCTATACATGGAATATAATCTGACTTATTGTAAGCTCTATTAACAGCAAGTAATACATCAGCAATTTCTCTTCCAAATGGTGTTGTTCTGTAAATAGGCTTTTTACAAATAAATCCATTTAGTATAATCTCGTTGGTATTTGCAGTAGCATCTTCTTCTACTTGTAAACGCATCTCTTTAACGAAGCAAGTAAGAACAAGTTTGTTTTTGTCATTTTCCATATTATTGTATGAACGATATTGTCCATCAATAACAACTTTTTGTCCGATATGGAAATCAAATTCAGTTAAAAGTCTTTCTGAGACCATTACTGGAATAATGTCACTAGTATCACTTAGTCTAGGAACTTCTAAATCGAATGAATAGAATCCTTCACCGTATACTTCGTGACTAAATCTTTTGTCTGAAACGATTGTTCCGACAAGTTTAATTTGATTATTGTCTAAATAATTAATCACTTTTTATCCCCCTAAACGCAATTCTTCAGTCCTTTAAGACTGCTTTATAAATTGTATATTTATATTAGTCACAGAAATTATCCCTAAACCAACGATATTCTATCACAATTTTATACTTTTGTCTACATAATATTGAAAAAAGTTGACATTTTTAAAATTATGTACTTTTTAAGTATAAAAACCTTATATATCCGAAAAAAGGTGCCCCTCTTGCCCTACTTTAAATGAACAATCAGGAACACCTTTAATAGCTACTTCAAAATCAAGCTATTCTTTCTAGCATGATTTGGTTTAAGGTCTATACCATTAAGTTGTAAAGCAATTCTAATGTCGTTAACTTGGCTGTTTGGTACGCCTTTTTCATTAAGTTCCATTCTTGAGAAATTACATAAATCGCCTATGTTAGATATCCCAATTTCATCTAAAGTACTTAAAATATTCTTATCTCTGATGACTTCGTTTACACTTTTATATAATATCTCTTTCATCTCAGCCTCCCAAAGGTTTTAAACTGAGCGTATTATATCATATATTTATGTAAAATGTAAGAGTTTTTTCATATTTTTGTAAATTTTTTGTAACAATCGCTTAAAATGGCCTCTTAAAGCCTAATTTTGTCAATTTTTGTAACTTTATTAGTATTGTCATCAAGTATAAATAACACTGCATTTAGCATATATCTGCCCTCTGCAACCATATATCTTTCTGGTATTTGAGTCAAAAAGCGCTTTAAAGCAGCCTCTCTATTCATACCTATAATTGAATCTTTTGGCCCTGTCATTCCAATATCAGTTATAAAACCTAGTCCCGAATCAAATATTTGGTCGTCATTTGTCTGTACGTGGGTATGTGTGCCAAATACTATGTTTGCTTTATCTTTTACGTAGTAAGCAAGAGCTGCCTTTTCAGCAGTAGCTTCTGCGTGAAAGTCAATTACAATAATGTCTACTCCGTCTCTTTTGAGCATAGCAATTTCTTCATCTGCCTTCCTAAAAGGACAATTGAAGTTGGCACCCATATCTACTCTACCAATAAGGTTTATTACGCCAACCTTTTTGCCGTTTTTAGCTACTCCAATGTATTCACCAGTACCAACTAGTTCTTCTTCATAATTAGCTGGTCTGATTAGACGTGGGTTATCATCTATAAATGAGAATATTTCTTTTTTGCCCCAAGTATGATTACCCATGGTAACAACGTCAGCTCCACTTTTTATAAGGGTATCAAATATCTCTTTATTGATACCGCTTCCTCTTTCGCTGTTTTCTCCATTAATAATTGTAAAATCAACGTTATATTTAGTTATTAAGTTTGGCAAAAGACTTTTAACAGCATCTACTCCAACTTGACCTACAATATCTCCAACGGCTAGAATGTTCATTTTACTCCTCCGAACTACTTTTTTCTTTTAATTGTTTTTGTTCTTTCCTTTTTTTTCTTTCTTCTTCAGCTTCATTCATTTCATTTTCAATTTCTTCAGTATTTATTGAGTCTCTTAATTCAACAATTTTATCCATAACTTTATTTGTGATTGTAACAAGGCTTCTTAGGTTGATATTCTCTCCCTCTTTAGGATAATATTCCGAAATATCTATTGGATCTCCATATGTTACTCTAATCTTAGTATGTTTTTTAAACGAACCTACAACTGCCATAGGAATAATAGGCACTCTTGCTTGAAGTGCTATCATAGCAACTCCTTTTTTAGGTTTAACACCATTTTTCAAACCAAATCGAGTACCTTCAGGATAGATAATAACCATCTTGCCTTTCTTTAGTTTTTCTACAGCCTCTCCTATAGCTTCTTTATTGCTATCTTTACCATCTCTTTCAACTTTAATTAATCCAAGACGTCTCATTACAAATGCTTTTAGTTTTGTATTAAATAATTCTTCTTTTGCAATTGCATAAATCATTCTATGTGTTAAAGAAACGTATAAAATTGGATCCATCCAATGTACATGATTTGAGCAGATTACATATCCACCCTTTTTTGGTAATCTATTATCTCCAACAATTTCCAAATCGTTAAATAAATGAACTCTAAGCCACATCCAAGATGTGACACAAAATCTCATAATTCTCATTCTTACACCTCGTTTTGCTTTTCATCAATAAGTTCTTTAACCTTTGAATAAACTTCCTCAATTGAAAGATTGGTTGTATCAATTACAACGGCTCCTTCGGCGACCATTAATGGAGCAACGTCTCTATGCATATCTCTATAGTCTCTTTCCTTAATGTCTTCTAAAGTCTTTTCATATGTTGTATCTATACCTTTTTCGATGTTTTCTTTATATCTTCTATTAGCTCTTTCTTCAGTAGTCGCATCAAGATATATCTTTAACTCAGCATTTGGAAATACAACTGTTGTAATATCTCTTCCTTCCATTATGATATCTGCCTCATTTGCATAAGCTCTTTGCATTTCAAGCAGTTTAGCACGTATAACCAAGTTTTTAGAATACGGAGATGCATATTTTGAAACCTCTTCAGTACGAATATCTGTTGATACATCTCTACCATCTAAGTATACTTTTTGAGAAAAATTTTGATTTTCATCAACCTGATTTTCAAATGTAATAGTAGTGTCTTTAAACATTTCTTCTATTTTGGAATCGTCATCAGGTGCTATATTGTTCTCTAACATTTTTAATGTAACACATCTATACATTGCTCCTGTATCAATATAAGTAAAACCAAGCCTTCCAGCAACTAGTTTACTTATAGTACCTTTACCAGTTCCAGCTGGTCCATCAATAGCAACTATCATAATATCCCTCTATTCTTCTACTAAACTCTTTATTAATCCTTTTTCAATTTGTTCTGCATAAACTAATCTTAAAACAACTAATGCAAGCGGTCCCAAAATCAAGCCTAAAAATCCTACCATCTTATAACCTGCATACATTGCAAGTAAAGTAATAATTGGATGAATTCCTAGTTGATTTGAAACAAGCTTTGGTTCAATTATTTGCCTAATAATAGTTAAAATAACATATACCACTAATAGTGCTAATCCTAACCAAGTATTTCCTGAAATAAAACACCATACAGCCCATGGTATAAGAACTGTCCCAATTCCTAATACTGGTAGTATATCTATAATTGCTATTATAATAGATAGTTTAACAACATTAGGGATATTAAAACCAATCCAGTTTAAAACAGAAAATGAAATTATAAGTTCTATTGTAGTTATAACGATTATCTTACTATATACTTTTAGATAACCAATAATTGTAGAGAAAAATTCATTTTTTATTTCAATTGATTTCTTAACCCATTTTTCTGGGAAATGGAAGTTAATCAAATTAATTATCTTAACTCTATCTTTTGTAAAGAATACAAATGCTAGAATTGTAACAATAATATTTAAAATTATCTTTGGCACCGAGGCAACAATTTTTAAAGCACTTGAAGCTAAGTTTTGCATGTATGTTCCCAAAGTACTTAGAACCCCTGTCAATGATTCAAAAATACGATCTATAGCCTCTTGAGACATATAATCTAGCATTGATTCAGACATTTCGTCGTAAACATTCTTAACATTTTGAGAAACGTCGCTAATCATTGAAGGAAGATTCTTTGAAAGATCTGCAAGTTTAGATATTAGCCAAGTTCCTCCAAGCACTGTAATAGCTATAATTAAAATAACAGTGCACACAACCACAATTAATGAACTCATTCTTCTACTCATCTTAAGCTTATTCATATTGAACTTTATTATTGGTTCTGTAGTTAAAGCTAATATGCCAGCGATTAAGAATGGCATAAAGTAAATTGCAAATTTTAAAGCTATATAAAGCGCAAGAAGTGTCCCAAAGAAGCCTAGAAGTCTTTTAAATATGTTCCACATCCTTACTTTATCTTTGTCCATAGTAAAAGTTCCTTTCTATATTTTATAGTCCGATACTTAAAATCAAATTTATAATTGGAAATAATACGTAGTTTAGTATTAGTTCAATAAGCGGTGTTAAAATGTACGATGTAATACGTGTAACAAATAAAATACCGATAATTATCATAGAATAGTTTTCAAGCGAATATAAGAATTCTCTTGCCTTACCTTTAAGAATTGCTCTATATATTTTTGAACCATCAAGAGGTGGAAATGGTAATAGATTAAATAATGCTAAACCAACATTTAGAATCATAGCATATAAAATTATCATGCCAATTACATCTAAAGGACTATTAGGTTCGAATATAAAAGCACCATCATCATATGTGCAATAACCAGTTTTATAAGTTATTACTAAAAACAAACCATATACGACTGATAAAACAATTGAAATAAGCATATTCATAAGTGGTCCAGCAGCCGCAACTTTAGCTTCATCCTTTTGTGGATTATTAAAGTTAGTAGGATTTATTTGTACAGGTTTTCCCCATCCAAAACCACAAAATAATAAGCAAATTGTACCTAGAGGGTCTAAATGTGCCATAGGATTAACAGTAAGCCTTCCTTGCATTTTAGGTGTAGGATCTCCAAGTTTAACAGCTTTTCTAGCGTGAGCATATTCATGAAGTGTTAAAGCAATAATTAAACCCGGCAAAGACAAAAAGACTTGCTCAATTGGTACGTCTCCTCTAAATAATGTTGCAATTGCTATAAATATTATAACTATTAAAAATGCAGATTTATCTATATGCATGAAATATATCCTTTCTAATTGATAGAATAACTCAAGGATATTCTATCACAAATAAAAAAAGACTGCAAAATAATTTGCAGTCTAATTTATTAACAAATTTTTGTTCCTTCTGGAATCATGTCATCTACAAATATTACCTTGCATCCACAAGCATTATTTGTGCCTGCAAGAAGCATTCCGTCTGAGTTAACACCTGTAATTCTAGTAGGCTCTAAATTAGCAACTACTATAATCTTCTTACCTATCAAATCTTCTGGCTTGTAATAAGCTTTAATTGATGAAACGATTACTCTTTCATCAATACCATCAAATAATGTAATCTTGTAGCAGCTGTGTGACTTTCTAATCTCAGTACACTTTGTTATTTTGCAAACTCTTAAGTCAATTGTACTAAATTGATCCATTGTAATTTGTGGTTTAACTGGATCTACTGGGTCTGGTTCACCATATTCAATGACAATATCATTAGCATGTAAAGCTTTTTCAGCTTCTTCTGCCTTCTTCTTCTCTATTTCAATTTCTTCTTCAGTTTGTGGATAACTAAAGTCTAATAATCCTACATAAGAATCAGCATCAAGTGCACTTAAGAATAAATATAGACGTGGGCCTTTTTCTTTATCGATGATAAGCCTATAAACATTTTTAAAGAAATTACCTTGAATATTCTTAAGCTCCTTATCTGTAACTTCGGCTTTTAGGCTTCTCTTTGGAATATCATAAAGCTCTGTATTTAGGTCATCCATTGAGTAACCGCCTTTTTTGATGTAATCATGAAGCATAGCAATTTGAGCCTTTTCCTCATCAGAAAGCTCATTATATACTTCAAAGTTACGAGTATCTCTTAATCTATTAACTTGTTCAGGTGCGCAGTTTTCAAGCCAATACTTTGCCCTCTCAAGACGTGACTTGAAATCATCGTACTTATAATTTAGACCAATCTTTTGGAACATAGTTTCAAGCATTGGAACATTAAAATTAACAATAGAACCAAGTTGAACTAATAGCGACATTGAAACTGTACTTAGCTTTTTATCTTTGTTAATAAGGGCATATTCATAGATATCTCTGTTATGCTCATCTAACTTACCATCTAGGTAATCTTGATAACCTTTATCGAATTCAAAATATTGTCTTAGAATTACATCATCAAAGCAAAAATCAAATGTACGAGTTGGCTCAACTCTTGAGTATAGCCATAGTACTACATCTGGTTCATATAATTTTAAGATAGCACCTGGAGTTAAGTTAAGTCCAGAAGAACCTGACATCTTACCTGTTAAGCCCTTAATACCAATAAACTCATAGCCTTGGAAGAATGGTGCATCATAATCAAAAATTTCTTTAGAAATAACTCTTGATGTTTGATAGCTTCCGCCTGGAGCTGCGTGGTCTTTTCCACCTGGCTCAAAATCAACACCTTCATAAAGCCATCTCATTGGCCAGTCAATCTTCCATGCTAATTTGCAGTCATGGTCGGTTTCAAAATTGAATTCTCCCTTGTGACCACACTCACACTCATATGTAGCATGAATGCAATCGTCACTAAGTGAAGTAATCTTTGTTAAATCTTTATGACACTTTGGACAAAAAATACTAACTGGGTAGTAGTTTTCTTTGTCGTCTTCAGTAACTTCTTGTGTCTTAAATGATGCTAATATATCAAAAATCTTGTCTCTCTTTTTAAGTGCTGTAATAATGTGGTCTGTGTATTTTCCATCTCTATACATCTTAGCTTGATGCTTAAAGTCCATATTAAGCTCAAATGGCTTAATAGACTCTTCAAATTCTTTTTCAAAATACTCTGCATAGTTGGCGCTTCCATCGTCAAATGGATTTGGAACGTCAACATATGGACAACCTATGTATTTTTCAAACTCTCCATCAGGATCAACAGCTTGAACATTCTTTGGAACTTTACGCATTCTATCGTATTCATCCCAAGAAAATAATAACTTTGCCTTCTTACCTCTCTTTTGTAATGCCTTAACTACCATTAATGAGGTAGCAATATCTCTAAAATTACCTATATGAATGCTTCCGGAAGGTGAAATTCCGGCAGCACAAACGTACTCTTCCTTATCTGGACGCCTCTCAATTATTTGATCGGCTATTTTCTCTGCCCAAAACATTTTATATCTCTCCTTTTTTATAAAAATTCCATAATCGCGTTTTTACTGTGTCAGCCTGCGTTCGTGACTTCTCGACGTATACCATATACGCCTTCGAAGTCGCTCACTTGGCTTCCTTGTAAAAATCACGATTCTGAAATTTTTTGAATAGATTCGTAGCGGTGGCGCTTCGCCGCCACTTGGCGCCCAAGGTGCGCCGCTACGATTATTTTCTTTTATATTCTATAAATTGGTATTTAATACCATTTTCTTCGTTTTCGTCGGTTTTGTTTACAACCTCCCATACATCTTCACTGATTTTTGGGAACAAGCTATCGCCTTCAAAATCTTTATCTAATTGCATAACGTATAGCTTATTAACATGGCGCATAAATAGGTTATAAATCATAGCTCCACCCGCGATGAAATTCTCATTTTCGTCTTCTATGTAGCCTTGAAGCTCTAGCATGCTATGTACGATTTGAACGTTTTCTTGTGGAAAACGAAGCTCTCTATTTTCAGTCATAACGACATAAGTTCTACCTTCTAGGACCTCGTCTAATGATTCAAAAGCTTTTCTACCAAGGATAATAACCTTACCTTTAGTTAGTTCGTCAAAACGTTTTTTGTCAGCCTCAAGACTCCAAGGTTTTCGATTATCTTTACCAATGATATTATTTGATGCTTTTGTAACTATTATACTTAACATTAAACTCTCTCCTTTTCTAGTATTATATGTAGCTATTATACCCATAATTATGCCTAAAATCAATAGTTTATATAATGCCTATAATCGATTTATGTCACTTTCTTCGTTGCTTCTTATGTTAATTAAGTATATAATATGAAAAACATATATTTTCAACAGATTGGGGGTGTACTCCTATGGTCGAAGTTGCAGCAGTGGCAGCACGTTGGTGGGAAATGCAACTAAAGTCTAATGACAAATCTAAGTTCGAACATAACTTGCCAGAAAATAGCCCAATCACTATACTAAACTACCTCATGCAAGACTTATGCTCTCAACACCAATTAGACAGTTTCTTTGTACATCTTAAAATAGCTATCCAAAAAGAACTCGAAAAAAGAAGTAGTCTTAAGTTGTACAGTAACTATTACCCTTGCGTTATACTAGAAGAGGCTGGATTAGACTCAGGGATTTTGGGAATATCGTTTCCTCTCTTCGTCGATATGCAAATAACTACGACAACTGTCAAAGTTAGATTTCTTGATCAACCTGATTACACAATACTTTGTGACTATTCAGATGGCAAGAGTTATTTGAATAGCGAATTAGGATTTAATGTAGAAACTTACTTCTTTGGTAACGATTAAAAAAGCACTAGTTGATGTTTACTAGTGCTTTTTTATTACTACTATATTTCCTCTTTCATCTTTTCTAGTTCTTTAATTCTATCTCTAATTTCAGCCGCTTCTTCAAACTCCATTCGTTTAGCATGCTCAAGCATCTTATCGGTAAGTTTAGAAATAACTCTATCTAAATCTTCTCCACTCTTAACTTCAATATTATTTCCTTCTTCATCTTCTTCAATTAATGTAGCTCTTATATCTTCATAAATATCCTTTTTAATTGTTTGAGGAATAATACCATGAGCTTCGTTATAATCCATTTGAATCTTTCTACGTCTGTTTGTTTCTCTAATGGCTTTTTCCATGCTTTCAGTTAATTCATCGGCATACATTATAACTCTTCCTTCAGCGTTTCTAGCTGCTCTACCAACAGTTTGAATTAATGAACGCTCTGAACGTAAAAAGCCTTCTTTATCTGCATCAAGTATTGCAACTAATGCAACCTCTGGTAAATCAAGACCTTCTCTCAATAAGTTAATACCTACTAACACATCATACTTACCAGTACGAAGTTCTTTTAATATCTTCATTCTTTCTAATGTATCAATATCTGAATGCATATATGTAACTTTTAAAGCAAGTTCTTTTAAATATGCTGTCAAATCTTCAGCCATCTTTTTGGTAAGAGTAGTTACTAATACTCTATAGCCCTTTTCAATTGTTTGATGAATTTGTTCAATTAAATCATCAATTTGATGTTCTACAGGTCTAACCTCAATCTTAGGGTCTAATAGACCAGTAGGACGAATAATTTGTTCAACTGTTTGTGATGCATGTTCATATTCATAATCTGCTGGAGTTGCACTAACAAATATAACTTGATTTAGTCTTTGCTCCCATTCATCAAATTTAAGGGGTCTATTATCATAAGCAGAAGGAAGTCTAAAACCATAATCAACTAAAGCAGTCTTTCTAGCTTTATCCCCGTTATACATTGCTCTTACTTGTGGAATTGTAGCATGTGACTCATCAATCATTAATAAAAAGTCCTTTGGAAAATAGTCCATTAATGTATAAGGGGCTGAACCTGGAGCACGTCCAGAAATATGTCTTGAATAGTTTTCAATTCCTTGACAAAAGCCTGTTTCTTTAATCATCTCAATATCAAAGTTTGTACGTTGCTCGATTCTTTGAGCTTCAATTAACTTGTTATTTTCTTGGAAGTATTTAATTCTCTCTTCTAGTTCTTCTTCTATTGTAACTATTGCTCTATCTAGCTTTGCTTTAGAAGTTGCATAGTGTGAATTTGGGAATATTAAACAATGTGTTCTTTGTGCTAACTTATGACCTGTTAGAGGGTCTATCTCGGTAATTTTATCTATCTCATCACCGAAGAATTCAACTCTTAAAGCTGTTTCGTCTGTATTAGAAGGATATATTTCAACAGTATCTCCTTTTGCTCTAAACTTACCTCTTCTAAAGTCTATCTCATTACGCTCATATTGGCGTTCTATAAGTTCTCTCAATAAAACATCTCTATCTATTTTCATACCCGGTCTAAGTGACAAAGTAAGATTTGAATAGTCATCAGGGTCACCTAAACCATATATGCATGAAACAGATGCTACGATGATAACATCTCTTCTTTCAAACAAAGAAGCGGTCGCTGAGTGACGTAGCTTATCTATTTCTTCATTAACAGCAGAGTCTTTTTCGATATAAGTATCCGTCTGAGGCATATATGCTTCTGGTTGATAATAGTCATAATAACTTACAAAGTATTCAACTGCATTTTCTGGGAAGAATTCTTTAAACTCTGAATACAACTGTCCTGCAAGCGTCTTATTATGAGCTAAAACAAGCGTAGGTTTATTAACTTGTGCAATAACATTAGCCATGGTAAAAGTTTTTCCGAGAGCCAGTAACACCCAAAAGTGTTTGGAACTTTTCTCCAAGTTTAATACCATCTACTAATGCTTTAATTGCCTCTGGCTGGTCGCCAGTAGGTTCAAATTTTGAATGTAACTTAAACATTTTAGTATCCTTTTCTTTTATAAATCCCAGATATTATCTATAACTATTGTGTTATACATATCTCTAGTAGCATAAGGCGTTAAACTATACTCAGGCATTATATGAAATTCTATTTTTGAATCAACAAATTTAAAGCATCCTTCTCTTAAAAACTTATTAGCTATGTCTCTTAAACCTTGTTCATCTATAAGTTCATTTTTTTGAGTTTCTGGGTTGATAACCATATATGTAAGATTTAAATTGTCTTCTCTATAATAATCTCCAAAAAGACCTTCATACTCATAATCTTCGGCCATTTGCATAAATTTATCTTCTGCTGCTTTATAAATTTCATCTTTAAGCTCTTCTGGGAAATCATATTTTTCGCCAGTACTTAAAACATAATTATTGATACCGTATAAGAAATTAGGATGTGGTTGTCCTAAAAAAGAAGCATAATTAGACTCAATTGAAATTATTCCGTTATGAACATTCCCTATTGTAAGTTCATTAGTTTCATAATAGACTTCTCCTGAATAATATCTTTCAAGAGTTCCTTCATATCCCTCAGGCATTCCAGTAACATCTTCCTTTGGATAGTTTGAAATTATTTTATTATACGCTTCGTTATCTGATGTGGTTATTAAATAGTTCTTTTCAATATAGTAAAGTAATTCGCCATTTTCATCAAAGTTTTCTTGTCTATTCTCAACGACTTTTACATTTTCTTTAAAATCAGCTAAAAGTTCTTCATCTGTCATTGGAGTCTTTTCTGACTCTGGAACAGGTTCTTGAGTTGGTTCAACAACATTGTTTGATTCTTCATTGTTGTTATCAACAGGTTGTTTTTCATTATTACAGGCTGTTAAACAAAGTAAAGTACAAATTAAAGCAAATATAACTAAAAATCTTTTCATAACAATTCCTTCTTTCATTAAAGTATACGTATTATAACCTAAAAAGTAGTAAAAATCTAGTTTTTAATTCTCTATTCAAATGTATTTTAACATATTACACTTGTAGCTCATAAAAAGTCTTTAAAATGTAACCTATATGAAACATAAAAAGGTAGCTTTGTCGGCTACCTTGGGCCATTTTAGTCGTTATTATTTTGAGTTATGGAGAGTATCATATTGAACTTAATAAATGTCTCATCTTTGAAGAAAATGGCGTGTTTTATTATATCTATTTTATGAACTTTACCTTTTTTGACGATATAATGACCATTTTTGTAGTATTTAACTGATATGTCATCACCTACCTCGAGAGTGCAAATAATATCATTTAATTTAGCTTTTTCGTCCTCGTCAAGATAGATGAAGGCATCTTTTAGCTCTTCTTTTTTGCGAATTGTAGCATAAAAGCCATCTAAAGCATCAAATGGCATAAAAAGCTTCGCATGGTCTATTTCGTCCATTGTTATCACTCTCCTGTTTTATTCATGCAAGATGTATAACTTCGAAATCGAAGTTATACATCTTGCTAGAGACTTAAAAATTTAAATATGTTGCTAACATATGAAATCGCCCATTATGGCGTACTCACTTCCACTACATTGCATTGTGGCCACCGACTAGTTTGTTACGTATTAACTGAGTAGCACCTTCTTCTAAGTTCATACCTTTTAAGATAGAGTTAGGTCCCATTTTAGATTTAACAAATACAAGTGCTCTTTCGAGCTTTTCTTCTTTTAGATTTAGGGCATTGTCTTCAAACAGGCTAAGCTGTTTTAAAGAAGCGGGCTCTAATCGATTGAAGCTAACTCCAATTCGTCTTATAGGTGTATTTTTATCAGTGGTGCGTTCATATAAACTAACAAATGCTTCTGCAAGCTCTGTGTAAGTATTAGTGCGTGTATGAAGCTTTTGCATGCCTCCGAGAAGCGGGTATTACATCTTTAGAATAGCCAATATAAAGACTTATACTGTCTGTGGATAAGTTATGTCTTATTAACTCTAACGACTTCATTTCAACCATTTCTTTTAAAACAAGTTTTGCTTTATCATAAGGATAATCTTGAAATAAGATTTGACTACCTGAAAGTGAACTTGATTTAGGCTTGTAAGCCTTAATAGCTGAAATAGTGCATTTTTCACGCCCCCAAGCATGATCTATTAAAAACTCTGCATTAACCCCAAACTCTTTATACAAAATCTTAGGGTCTAGATGCGCTACGTCGTACATATCTAATGCCCTATATTTAGAAAGTCTTTTAGCTGTGCCTCGACCTACTTGCCAAAAGTCTGTAAGAGGTCTATGATGCCAAAGCTCTTTTTGATATTTTTCTTCATCAAGCCAGCCAATATTTGAAATGCTGTGTTTTGACATTATATCTAAAGCAATTTTAGCAAGATAAAGATTAGTACCAATTCCACAGGTCGCTGTGATGCCAAAAGTGTCATATACATCTTGAATGACGGTTTTGGCTAGTGCTAGGACCCTAGTTTTGTACATCTTAAGGTAGTGAGTGACATCAATAAACACCTCATCGATTGAATAAACGTGAATATCATCTGGTGAAAAATATTTAAGATAAAGCTTGTAAATATTGCCAGAATATTCAATGTATTTGTTCATACGAGGTTTAGCTATAGTGACTTTAATTGAATCAGGTATCTCATATAGCCTGCACCTATTTTTAATGCCTAAAAGCTTCAAATGAGGCGTTACAGCAAGGCAAATTGCCCCCTTACCACGAGATGGGTCTGCTACTACTAGGTCAGTAGAAAACGGATCTAAGCCCCTCTCAACACATTCTACTGAAGCATAAAAAGTCTTTAAATCGATACATATATATACATTTTGCATGTTTGCCCCCAAAAACAATTATAGCGATTGTTTGTTCTTATATTAATATAACACACAAAAATTTGTTTGTCAAAACTTTTGTTCTTATATTTTAAAAATCATGAGTACCCCATCTCTTCACAAATCTGTCAGTCAGTTGACCATAACGAGTTAACGTTGTATAATGTCAATCGAAGATGGCTCTTGATAAGAAAGAACTATCCTCAATTCTAGAAAAAAGGAAGTGAAAAAGTGTTAAGATTTAGAAAAGTCTTTTTAAGCCGTGGACTTATTACAATAATACTATGGTCTATACAGCTTTTATTCTATGTTTTAATAGGAAATGCGCTAATTGAATATTCCAAATTAATTCATATAATTTGTTATATTCTAAGTATTACCTTAGCAATATACATACTAAGTATGAAAAATGGAAATCTAGAATCAAAACTTCCATGGATAATCTTAATACTTCTCTTCCCTGTTTTTGGATCGCTTTTTTACTTTTTATTTAGGAATCAAAAAGTTAGAAAAAAGGTTAGAAAAAATATTGAATCACAAGTATATGCAACTCAAAAAATATCTCATAACGTAGATGAGATATATGAAGAATTAAAAAATAAAAATAGAAACGTATATAATCAATCTCAATATATTTATAAAACAACCAATATGCCAATATATAAAAACACCGAATGCACCTACTTTAAAAGTGGCGAGGATTATTTCGAGTCTTTTGTTGAAGAACTTAAAAAAGCCAAAAAATTTATTTTTATGGAGACTTTCATATTAAGACAAGGCAAAATGTGGACCACCGTATTTAACATCTTAAAGGCAAAAGCAAAAGAAGGCGTTGAAATAAGATTTATGTATGACGACTTTGGATGCATAAATGATATTCCTATAAACTATAAAAAACACATAGAAAAATATGGAATTAAATGTGAAGTATTTAACCCTATCTACCCTATTACAACACTAGCGCACAACAACAGAGATCATAGAAAGATTGTGGTAATAGATGGCGTGATTGGTTACACTGGCGGAGCTAATCTTGCAGATGAATATATAAATATAAATAGTAGATTTGGACATTGGAAAGACTCAGCAATTATGATTAAAGGTGAAGCGGTAAAAAGCTTTACATTAATGTTTTTAGAAACATGGCATGTATTTAGAGATAAAGATGAAGACTACTCTCCTTTTTTATCAGATATTCAATTAAAAGAACCATCAAATAGCAAAAAGACCAAAAAGGCCAAAAAATCTAAGAAGTCTTCGCAAGAAATGACAAAACAAATATCAATATTTGAAAATATAGCAACAGTATCAAAGAACAATGAATTTGTACAACCATATATGACTACACCAATGGATGATGAAGAAATTGTTGCAAGAAACGTATATGTAAATATCTTAAATTCAGCAACCGAGTACGTTTATATAACAACACCATATTTGATACTAGACCCCGAACTAGAAGAAGCCTTATTAAATGCTGCAAAACGAAGTGTTGACGTAAGAATCATTACTCCAGGCATACCAGATAAAAAGTATGTTTTTGCAGTTACAAGAAGCGAATACTATAATTTATTAAAAGCAGGAATCAAAATATATGAGTATACACCTGGTTTTATACATGCAAAAAATGTTGTAGCCGATGATATGATAGCCACTGTAGGTTCAATAAACTTTGACAATAGAAGCTTTTATCATAACTATGAAAACGGAGTATTAGTATATAACTCACCTGTTATAGCCGACATCAAAAAGGACTTTCTAGATACACAAAAACTATCTAAACAAATCGAGATAGAATATAATGAAAAAACACCAATACGTGTCAAGATTAAAACTGCAATATGTAGAGTGCTAATACCACTAATATAATAAAAAACGACGGCCTAAGAATTAGGTCGTCGTTATTATATGTCTTAAATATGCATCCATAAAATCATTAAGTTCTCCATCCATTACTGCTTGAACATTGCCTACTTCATAATTCGTTCTGTGATCCTTAACAAGAGTGTATGGGCAAAATACATATGAACGTATTTGACTTCCCCATGCAATTTCTCTTTGAACTCCTTTTAAGTCCTCTATTCTTTCTTTGTTTTCTTTTTCTTTAAGCTCAACAAGCTTAGAAATAAGCATCTTCATAGCATATTCTCTATTTTGAATTTGAGAACGTTGAGTCTGACAAGAAACGATAATGTTAGTAGGTATATGAGTAATTCTTATAGCAGATTCTGTTTTATTGATGTGTTGCCCACCAGCACCAGAAGAACGATATGTATCGACTTTTAAGTCTTCTGGATTGATTTCAATGTGAACACTATCATCAATCTCTGGAATAACTTCAACAGAAGCAAAAGAAGTATGTCTTCTTCCTCCTGCATCAAAAGGTGAGATTCTAACTAATCTATGAACTCCACTTTCGCATTTCATATAACCATAAGCATAGTTACCAACAATTCTAAAGGTAACACTTTTAATTCCGGCAACATCACCATCTAAGTAATCAATCTCTTCTAACTTAAATCCATTTTTTTCTGCCCACATATTGTACATTCTATAAAGCATTTGAGCCCAGTCTTGAGACTCTGTACCACCAGCACCAGGGTGAATAGTAACGATTGCATTATTTTTATCATGAGGGCCTGAAAGCAAACTTTCGGTTTCAAGTTTATCAACACCTTTAGAAAACTTTTTAAAAGATGCCATAATTTCATTAAGCATACTATCATCGTTTTCTTCATTAGCAAGTTCAACTAATGTTTCTAAATCATCACACTCTGAGCATAATGAGTTATAATTTGTAACCTTATCTTTAAGAAACTTAATTTCTTGTAGTACTTTATTGCTCTCTTCTTGATTGTTCCAAAAATCTGAAGCAGATGTTTTGGCTTCAAGTTCTTTTAACTTAGATTCTTTTGAAGCAATGTCAAAGAGAATCTCCCATTTCTGTTAAACGTTTTTTTAATTCTTTTATCTTAGGTGATAAATCATCTAATTCAAGCATGAAATCACTCCTTTTTTATGGCGGCCTTTTGGCCGCCACGATGATTAACGATATTTATCCATATTACCAAACTTAGTAAATTGTGAAAGCCAAGCAAGTTCAATTGTGCCAAGGCTACCACTTCTGTTTTTAGCAATGATGATTTCTGCCATGTTTCGTTTATCGGTTTCCGGATTATAGAACTCGTCACGATATATAAACATAACAATATCGGCATCCTGCTCTATAGCACCAGACTCACGAAGGTCGGCAAGTAATGGTCTATGATCTTCTCTTTGTTCTGGAGCACGTGAAAGCTGTGAAGCAGCAATTATAGGAACCCCAAGCTCTTTTGCAAGAATCTTTAATGAACGAGATATTTCTGAAATATCTTGTTGTCTACTTGATGATGAATGACTTGCGTTCATTAACTGCAAGTAGTCGATTACAATAAGCTTTATATCATATTCCATTTTAAGTCTTCTACATCTTGCTCTAAGCTCATTAGGTGTATATCCAACTGAATCATCTAAAATGATCTTAGATTTAGCGATTAAATCAGAAGCATTATATAGATTTGACCAATCATCATCTTCTAACTTACCATTTCTAATTTTTTGGCTGTCTACCAAAGCTTCAGAAGCAAGAATTCTGTTTGTTAGTTCTTGCTTAGACATTTCGAGAGAGAAATAAGCAACTGCACTATTGGTCTTTAAAGCAGCGTTTGTAGCAATATTTAGCATAAATGCAGATTTACCCATTCCGTGGACGTGCAGCAACTATAATAAGTTGTCCTGGACATAAGCCAAGAGTTTTATAATCTAAATCTGTAAAGCCTGTGGTAAGTCCAACTAATGGGCTTTCTCTTTTAGATAATTCCTCAAGTTCATCAAATGAAGATTGTAATACATCTCTAATAATAGAGTATGTGTTAGTACTCCTTTTTTCAGCAATTGCAAAAACATTTTGTTCTGCCTTTTCTAATATATATGATGCCTCTTCGTTACCTTCATAACTCAATTTTGAAATCTCATTTGAACTAGCAATTAGTTTTCTTAGAATGGATTTTTCTTCAACAATCCTAGCATAGCTTTCGACATTGGCTATAGAATACATAGGATTATTAAGAGATACTAGATACTCAAATCCATTAACAGTATCATACTTGCCTCTTAGATTAAGTTGATCTTTAAGGGTAAGTAAATCAACTGGCGATGATTTTTCAAAAAGGTCTTGCATAGCACTAAATATCTCTTGATGCTCTGGCCTATAAAAATCATCAGCTTTCAAAATATCGATTACAGTAAGTATGGCATCTTTATCTACAAGCATTGAGCCTAAAACAGCTTGCTCTGCTTGTACATCTGAAGGTGGCACACGACTAATAATATTTTCACTCATAATAAATCTCTACTTTCCAAAAATACTAATCACTTTCAATTATTACCTTTAGTGTTCCTGTAACGCCTTCAAATAATTTAATGTCAATGTTATATACACCAAGTGTTTTAATTGCATCATCAAGTAAAATCTTTTTCTTATCTACTTCAACAAAGTATTTCTTGTTAAGTTCATCGGCAATGTCTTTACTAGTTACACTGCCAAAAATCTTACCATTTTCACCTGCTTTAATCTTAAAGTTAAGTGAGAAGTCCTTCATTTTTTCTGAAAGTTCTTTAGCTTGAGCTAAACCCATGTCTCTTTTGTACTTGTTAGCTTCTTGTTTTGTCTTAAGTGCATTCATATTAGCTGCATCTGCAAGAACAGCTAATTTTTTAGGTATTAAAAAGTTTCTAGCATAGCCGTCAGAAGCATCAATAACCTGGCCTTTTTTGCCAACTGATTTGATGTCTTGTTGCAAAATAACTTTCATAAAATCACTCCTTTTATTTATTATCTTCCTCAGACTTAACCTCTCTAATTGTTTTTAATAATACTTCTTTAGCTTGATCAATAGTAACATCATGAACTTGACATCCAGCAACAGTTTGATGTCCTCCGCCACCAAGTTTTTCAAGTATAACTTGAACATTTACATTGCCATTTGATCTACCGCTAATATTAATATAATCACCTACATCAACTAAAACAAAAGATGTTTCAATACCGCTAAGTGCTATAAGCTCATCAGCTGCAGAAGCTGCAATTTTCATTCCGTCAGAAATCTCTTTAGGGCAAACAGCAATAGCTATATCGCCTTCAACTTTTTCAGCTGTTCTAATAATATCAGATATAGCTACAAAAGTATCTATATCGGTATTAAATAGCTTTTTAACCGCAAATACATCAACACCAAGACGTTTTAAGTATGCAGCAGCCTCAAATGTTCTGACACCAGTCTTAAACGTAAAGTTTTTAGTATCAGTAAGAATACCAGCATATAATGCCTCTGCTTCTGGTAATGGCAGTGTAACTTTATCATCAAGGTATTGAATAATTTCTGTAACTAATTCACATGCAGAAGAAGCATATACTTCGTGGAAAGTAAGTGTTGGATCTTGAATGAAATCAGTGCTTCTTCTATGGTGGTCAATTATAACAATCTTAGCTCCTTTATTCAATAGCTCTGGAACTTCAATATAATCATTCTTATGAGTATCTACAACAACAATTAAGCTGTCAGCTGAAATCTTGTTGTCCATCTCATCAGTGTTTAAAAACACATTGTCATAAGCTTTATCTTTTCTGAATTTCTTTAAAATCAAATCAAGACCTATTCCATTATCGTTATAAAGAATAAATGCATCTTTATCTAATGATTTAGCTATTCTATAAACTCCAAGAGCTGCGCCTAAACAATCAGCATCAGGATTTCTGTGTCCCATAATACAAACGTTTTTAGATTCTTTAATAAGCTCTTGTAAAGCTCCTGCGATAACTCTTGATTTAACCTTAGTACGTTTTTCAACCTCTTTTGATTTGCCACCAAAAAATTCATATTTAGTGTCTCTCTTAATTATGGCTTGGTCGCCACCACGTCCTAATGCCAAATCAATTGTAGCAAAAGCATTATGAAGTTTTTCTGCTTTTGTAGATTCATCAACAACAACCGCAATGCTAAGGGTAAGCGGAAGATTATTTGAAAATGTGATTGTTTTAATGTTATCTAATATATCGAATTTGTCATCAACAAATTGTTTTAAGTACTTTTTATCAAAAGATATTAAAAACTTATTTCTATCAAGTTTAATGAAAATACCACCAGTAAATTCATACCAATCTCTTAATGCCTTTTCAACAGATGCAATTAACTGTGCTTTTTCATTATCTTGAACTCCTTGTACGACATCATCATAATTATCAACAAGAACAAGTCCTATACAATCTTTTTGATCTTCATAAGATCGATATAATTTGTAATAATCATTTCTATCAATGAAATAAAGCATCAAGCATTTTTCAAAACCACCACGCTTACGAATGTTGACAACATTACCAAGCAAACGATAGTGCATATCGTGAATACTTAATTCTCTGTCTATATCAACATTGTTTTCATCAAAATCTTCATCAAGCTCTTTGATAATACTTTCAACGTATTTTTCTTTGTTAACGCCCTTAAAAAGATCATCGAAAGATTGGTTGTTCCAAAGGATTTCAGCCTGGTGAGTAACGATAAGTGCAGGCAAAGGAAAATCTAGTACTGAATCATCAGTATTTAATTTAAGCATGAAATTGCTAAGATTTTTTACAACCCTCTCAATCTCAAATTGTCTCCTCTTATACGTTAAGAAAACCAATAGTGTATATAATAATAAAGAGCCTAAAATAACAGGAATAGTCGGCTTTGATACACATAGCATAACAAGAACCACTAAAATTATTATTAAATACAATCGGTACTTAGGTAAAAATACTTCTCTTAATTTAACTTTTTTCATATGTTATCGTTTCTCCTTTAAAAAGAAAGATTAAAAATGTCTGCTTCCACCACCATGAGAGCTACCTGAACTCGAATGATGAACTGATGAACCACCACTATATCCACCACTTCTATAACCTCCACTAGAAGAATCTGAAGGAGGAATATAAACTGATGTAGTATGTTCATTTATAATTCTATCATCTTTTTGTTTCCAAATAGTATTACTTAAATAACCAGCCGCACTAGTTGCTTGTTTTACGGTCTTTTGGCTATTATAAGACCTTACTACAACAAAAGCTGCATAAACCAGACCAGCACCTAAAATAAGCAAATAATTGTGTTTGCCTGTTAAAGGATTTAGATTATAAAGCAGCGATTCGGTTGGTTTTTTGCCATCAATGTAGACAGTTCCATTATCTTCATAAACATATCTACCATTATCATCAATATAAGTGTTTATGTTAGAATCTGGCACACCATATGAGGCATAACGATCTGCTGTAGATACGAAAGCCTTAGCTGAGTCATAATAATCTTCATATGGAAGAGCGTTATACGCCTCATCTAATATGGATTCAATTCTTTCATCATCATAAATACGAATTCCTTCTCCAGTAGTTGAAATGGCTATATTTCTAGTATCCATATCTATAAGAAACAAAATTCCATCTTTTGTATCACCAATACCATATCCATTATAATCATAAAAGTCATCCGCATAAGCTTGGGCATCATCTTGTTTATTTTCATTAGTAGTTACAACAACCATATCCATATTGTAATCGTTGATATACGAATGAATCATAACCCCAAGACTTTCTTCCTCTTCTGGGCTGAATAGGTTGGCAAAGTCATGAACCTTTATTTCATTATCTGCTTTAGGAACATCGTTAACCCCTGCAAATGAAACGCTGAACAAAGCGATAAGAAAAATTGCTAAAAATCTTTTCATCATTTGCCCACCTCCTTTGTATTTTTAGGTCGGCAAAATAATACATGCACTACAATCATATATGTAAGTATAGCAATAGCCAAAAATGCAATAAATGCTAGATTTTCGGTCTGTAATACTGCTTCTGCAATATAAACTAATATCATAGTAACTATTGTTAAAGCAAAATATAATGCAGCAACTTTACCTTTATCAGTTGGAAAGTTACCAACAACCTTTTTTGACTCGCCATTCATAGCAAATAGATACTTGGTCCCTTTATAGTCTGTATTAAGCATATATACAGGAAGTAAATAGTAATCAACCTTGCCCAATCTTTCAGTCATATTATTTTGAGTTACAGATTTAACAGGATAGCCAATACTATTGTCTATTATTTTAGAAGTAGTGTTACACATTCTAAGTTGTGCTCTTTTATATGCTTCATTTTTATCAACATCATACTTTTCAGCCAAGAAGCCAGAAAGGTATCTTGGATCAAATTCGACAGATTTGTTAAAGTCAAAAGGTTCAATAGAGTCCATTAAATCATCATCAAATTTTTGTGAGCCATCAACTGGAACATTTTTAAAGTTTGTCTCAACATCTCTATCGAATTCATATTCTGTTGTTTTAGTATATTTATAGTTACCAGTAGTCCAAGTCTGAACGCTAGTGCCAGTACCAGATTTAATAGCATGTATATCACTACTATATGACCAAAAAGGTATATATACACCTGTTATTTTTTCAATGTTATGCTCGCTCTTGAAGCTATTAGGTACAAATAGTCTTGATTTAATAAATTTAAGGTATTCTGCTTTGGCTTCATCTTTTGTAGCTTTAAAAGGAATAATGTATTGAGGAGCAAATTTTCCAGTAAGTCTATCTTTAATTAAAGAGTAACCTCCACAATAAACACAAAAAGTAGCTGATGTATTTTGGTCTGCAACAATTTGTGCACCACAATTTTCACAAGTATAACAATCCAAGTCATAAGCTGAACCATAATCTATATCATAATCTTCTTGAAGAGACTCTTCTTCATTTATCTCGAAAGTATTTGATTGGCTTTCATTCTCATTCTTAGATTGCTCTTCGAAGCTTTTTATTTGTTCAGCTGTGAATTTTTCACCACAGTAATCACAAACCCATAATTGAGTTTTAGGGTCAAAAGGAATCTTAGCAGAACATGAAGGACATTTGGTTGAAAAAACATCCATATTAGTTTTCTCCTTTCGAACTAATAATCTTCTTAATCATTTTAAGTGCTTTAGGGCGTTCTATCAAAATCGAATGACCACAACCAACACATTCAAGCTTAAAATCTACTCCAATACGAGTAATTTTCCATTCTGAAGAACCACAAGGATGCTTCTTTTTTGTTTCTACAATATCTCCTACTTTAAGCTCTTTTTGTTCCACATTATGTCACCCAACTCTCACCTAAATTTTACACAAATATTTTACATATAAACTATCATTTTTTCAAGGAAAATCACAAATTTATTGCTTATGTAAAATGCTTGAAATACTACAATTTCTAGACCATATAATTGACAAAAAATACATCATTGTAATAATATAAATCTGTATACAAAAAAATGGCTATTTTACATAGCCGTTACTAAATAAAAAAGGAGAATTCATATGGGAAAGAAAAAAGAAGTATTAAAGAAAGGTGCATCAGATTTTAAAGAATTTGCATTAAAAGGCAATATTGTTGATATGGCTGTCGGCGTTATCATAGGTGGTGCTTTCAGTACTATTGTTGCTTCTCTTGTTTCTGACATCATTAAACCATTAATCAGTATGATTGGTAATGTAGATTTAACAAACAAGTTTGTAGTTTTAGGTGGCGAAGAAGCTCCAGCTACATTAGCTGAAGCTCAAGAATTAGGTCTAAATACCCTAAATTGGGGCTTGTTTGTAACAAACATTATTAATTTTGTTATTATAGCTTTAGTTATGTTTATTGTTATCAAGAAGCTATTTAACGCATTCAAAAAAGAAGAAGCTCCAGCAGAACCTACTACAAAAGAATGCCCATACTGCTTATCCGAAGTTCCTATTAAAGCTACAAAATGTCCACATTGTACTTCAGAACTTAAATAAATCATCAAAGAAGACCTTAGAATTTAGTTTCTAAGGTCTTTTTATATGCTTTGTTCTTTATCGGCCCAATGGTATATTACTACGAAAACGGCTTTTGTAGCGGCGCCCCGTGGGCGCCATGGCGGCGAAGCGCCGCCACTACTATTTGCTCCTCGTATTGCATAAGTCTTGAATACTTCGGAGCAAATTATACAAGAAGCAATCGTGTAGATTGTTTTCTTTAGTAATATACCATTGGGCTTTTATATAATATTCAAAATTATATATTAATAAACACAAATCTATGTATATAAATTCTGAAGCGAGCGCAGGAATGAGCTAGAATGCCTTATTACATTCACAAGCTACAAGCACTTAGACAATTTTTTAGGTGCTCTTGGCGCCGGTTCATGAAAAATTTTCTTAGTGCTTGTGCGACTACGTTATCATGCATTCTGCGAATGGGAGAAATCGAGCGTAAGAATTTCATATACTAGATTTACGTATATTTTTTTATTAAGTCTAAGAAAGTTCATTATTCTGCACTTCTCATAGCTTCAATAGCCTTAATTTTAGTAGCCTTAATAGCAGGATATAATCCAGATATCATTCCAACTACAACACTAAAAATGATTGCCGCAATAGCAAGCCAACCAGGAATTACTGAAATACTGCTACCTGAAGAAATGCCTAATGAAGCTCCTATTTCAGGTCCATATTTATTTAGCACAATCGAAATTATATAACTCAATGCTAGTCCAAATACACCACCAAGAAAACCAATAATTCCCGCTTCAAATAGGAATAGTTTTCTTATATCAGTAACAATACATCCAAGTACTTTCATAACTCCGATCTCTTTTGTTCTTTCATAGATTGACATAATCATTGTGTTAGCAATTCCTATAGCAGAAACTAAAAGCGATACCGCTCCTATTCCTCCTAAGATTATTTGTAAAGTATTAGACATCTCAGTAACATTATCAAGCTCATCTGCTCTACTATATGATGTGAACCCCATCTCTTTGATTTTGCTTTGAACATCTGCAACATATGCTGTATCATCTACACTTACTAAAACCGTTGAATAAGTTAATTCTGTTTCTTTTTTCTTATTGTTTTTCTGACTTTCTTTATACCATTTTCGTACTTGCTCAATAGGAGCATAAGAAGAATACCCCATCTCTGAATTTGATTCTACCATAACACCACAAACATTTAGTTTGGTATATTTTGGTGATTTGTTTTCTCCGTTATTTAAATCAAGAGTATATTTTATTGTATCATTCATTACGTCAACTGGGTTTTCTTCTCCACCAAATGCCCCATGGCCTCTTGGATTGAAGAAATACATGCTTCCGCTTAGTACAACACCAGTAGGATTACTATTAGAAATCATTACTCCTTGAGCTAAGTCTGGTAAATCAAAGTATTTAACTGAATCTGGATCAATTCCAACTAATTGAATATATGCTTGATACTTACCTGATTTTAATTGCATAGGTAATTCTAGTAATGGTGTGCAAGCTCTAACATGGTCTAGATTTTTAATTTTTGCAACCATAGTATCATCAAGCTTATTTTTCTTTTCAACACCAATGCCACTATCTTCATCCCACTCATAAGTAGAACTATTAATTCTAATCAAAGTTAAACTTCCCCACTCTTCAAGTTGAGCAGTATAGCTTTGTCTTAAAGCAATTCCGAGCGACATCATAATAACAATTGAAAATGCACCTATTGCAACGCCAACCATAGTAAGTGATGTTCTAAGCTTTCTACGCCAAAGATTTTTAAAACCCATGGCAGTAAAATCTATTAGTCTCAAGATTACACCTCCAAACTATATGTTTGCTGATTTTTTACCCCAAAGAATTCCTAAAGCTACTCCTAAGATTGCACAAACTACAATTACAATAACAAGAATGTATAAATTGCCTTTATTTTCGGCCTGAATAGTACTAGGGTCAATTTGTGGTTCTACTAATTGACTTTGAGTTTGACCACTAATTAATTCGTTACTAGCAACATCTTCAATTATTACTGCATTCTCAGTAACTAGCTCTTCTCCACTTAATTCTTCTATTTCAATATTATTCTCTTCCATTTATGACCTCCTAAATAAGGTTAAATATCCTTTTCAAACTTCTTAAGTATAATTTTCTTCGTAATATATTTGGTGATAACTAGTAATACTAAAAACGTGCCAACACCAGATAAAACAATTGTCCAAACGCTAAAAGTATTTGAAGTTTCTTCACCTGGCATCTCATTTGGTCCTATTGGTCCAATATCTATAGGCTCTTCAACCACCTCAACAACTTGTCCTGAAAAATCTCTTGTAACTACAATAGGTCTTCCTGAAGAATCTTCAAAAGTTAATACCAAAGTACCTGAATTTAACCCCTCTTTTGTAGGTTTAATTTCTAAATCAAAGTAATCTGAAGTACCTGCTTGTACATTTCCTATATAGTAAGCATCTTGTAAAGGCTCATAATCGCCTGTAACAGTAGCTTGCAAGTTAGATATAGTTGCTTTACCCATATTTACATAGTCAAAAGAAAGAGATGTAGGATTATCTAAATATGTCTCACCAACATATGCTGAATTAATAATTAATTTTGAATACTCGGTAACAGGTATGTTAATTATTTCAGTTGATTGGTACTCAGCGCCATCATAATCCTCATAATCAAAATCTATATGTATTTCATATGAGTTAGAGGTTAAATCTTGTTTAGCCTTTAAATCAATTTGCTTATAAACTCTTTCTTGAGCGCCCATCTTTTCAATATAAAAAGTATTGCTTCCTTTTGTGATAATAAAAGCTCCTTCTTTGCTACTAACAGTTGCTTTTATGTTTCTTATAGCTTTATCTTTACTTGTATTTTTAAAATAAAAAGAAAAAGTGAATTCGTCTCCAGCAACAATTGTGTTTGGAGAAACACCGTATGAAGAAATGATCATTTTAGGCTTGGCAAGTTTTGGCTCTTCCTTTTTATCATCTTCTTTTTTCTCATCTTCTTTTTTAGGCTTTAAATTTACACCAGTAACATATATATTTTTTTCAATTGTATAATCTTTGTCGTCAAATCCTTTATACTTAACATTTACAGTAATAGAATTATCTCTAGTGGCAATTTCTTCAGAAACTTGAAAATCAAAAGTTAAAGTTGCTGAACGTTTTGCTTCGATTGTATCGATATAGGCAAAATCTTTAGAACCAACAGGCATGATAGTGTTGTTATCAAAGCCTTGTAGCTTTACTTCAACTTCTTTTGCTTCGCCTTCACCTATGTTTAATACATCAAATCTAATTGAAAACTTATCGCCATAGTTAATAACATCAGCAGAATTAAAAATATTTTCAATGTTAATAATTGGTTTTGATTTTTCACTCTTGATTTTAAAATATACAACTTCATCTCTGTTAAATACGTCGCCATTTGTATTTTTATATTCTAGCTTAAGCTTTAAAGGATATGTGCCCTTTTTAGCATTTAGCTCTGTTTTAATTCTAAAAGTACAAGAACCTTCTTTTTTACTCCTTAATGAAGAAATAGTTGAATACTTTAATGGTCTTTCATAGACTAAAACTTTATCTTCTCCAAATTCAGGTGTAATAGTAAGATTAACGGCACTATCTTTGCTGTCATTAATATAATTGATTTTATATACAAGTTCTTCACCTGGCTCGATTTCTGGAATTTCATCAGGTTGAATTACTTTTACAACTGGTGTTCTTGATTTCATACTATTTCTGCCTTCAGTATATCCATCATCGTAACCAGCATCGTATCCAGAACTATAATCTCCTTTGTTTGAACTATCTTCTTCACATAGTGCAAAAGAAGTAAAACATATAATTAAAACTATTAATAAAAAACTAAGCTTTTTCACTATCTTTATCTCCCTTCCTAATGCTAACAAGCTTACCATCGTGAATCTCTATAATTTTTGTTGCATACCTAGTCATACTAGGATCATGTGTAACCATTACTATAGTTTGATTATTATCTTTTGCAATCTCTGTGATTATGTTCATAATCTCATTTGAAGTTTTACTGTCTAAGTTTCCAGTAGGTTCATCGGCAAAAACAACTTCTGGGCAAGAAGCAAATGCTCTCGCTATACCGACTCTTTGTTGCTGGCCTCCTGACATTTGTGTAGGCTTATGATACATACGTGATTCTAGACCTACTTTTGTAAGAAGTTCTTTAGCTCTTTTAACTCTTTGCGACTTAGGTACTTCTTTAAAGATTAAAGGCAATTCAACGTTTTCAACTGCAGTCATTGAATTTACAAGATTATATGCCTGAAAAACAAAGCCTAAATATTTTTGCCTAAATTTAGCCAGCTGATTTTCACCCATTTTAGTAATTTCTTTGCCTTTAATAAAAACGCTTCCTGACGTTATTTTTTCAATACCAGCCATAATATTTAAAAGAGTAGACTTTCCAGAACCCGAAGAACCCAATAGACAGCAAAAATCGCCTTTATCTATGGTAAAGCTTACCCCATCTAAGGCTAATACTTTTTCTTCTCCAACTTTATATATCTTTTTAGCATTTTCTACTCTAATTATTGGTTCATTTTCATTGTTAGCCAATTAGTTATCACCTCGTTGTTTAATGGATTAATTCTCAATATGCTTATCTATTTTAGCACGATTTTTTAGTTTTTCAAGACATAAAAAAACAGAAGCTATAATAAGCTTCTGCTAAGATTTGGTAATATTTACATTGCAGCAATATAAGAGTTAAATGAAGTGTCAATTCTTTCATCGATCATCTTCTCAACGTTTTCCTTGCTTAAATCTTCAGCAAGAACAAGTTCTGAAACTAGGATTTGTTTTGCATTTGTAAGCATCTTCTTTTCTCCAGTAGCTAATCCCTTTTCTTTTTGTTTAAAAGAAAGGCTTCTAACAACTTCAGCTACTTCAAAAATGTCTCCACTCTTCATTCTTTCCATATTGTCTCTATATCTTTTGTTCCAATTACTTGTAACAATTTGAGTATTATTATCAAAAACGTCTAATACTCCAGCGCAATTTTCATTGCCAATAACGTCCCTAACACCGATCATTTCAGCATTTTTAATAGGAACCATAACTTTGATATCGCCTACAGGCATTTTCATAACATAGTATTTTTGAGTTTCGCCAAGGACTTCTCTTTCTTCGATTGATTCGATAGTCCCAGCACCGTGCATTGGATATACGATATTATCTCCAACCTTGAACACTTTTATCACTCTCCTGTCTAATAAGTATCAAAAATTACGATTTTTGGCTTTTGTGAGGCCTTATGTTAGGCAAATATTCCATAATTGTTACATTTTCATAACAATTATGGTATAGGGTCTTGACTTCAAACCCATAGTTATTATAACATATGATACTTTATTTGTCAAACAGAAAGATGCATTATGTAAATGTTGAAAAAACGCCTATTTTAAGGCGTTTTCGATAGCTTCTCTAATAGTTTTTACACCAATTACTTTAATATTTGGTTTATACTTAATTTGCTTTACTCCACTTTGAGGTATTATTATCTCTTCAAAGCCCATTCTTTCGGCTTCTTTTACCCTTTTTTCAATCTGGCTAACGCTCCTAATTTCTCCAGTTAAGCCAACTTCTCCTACAGCCACAAGGTTTTTAGAAACCGGTATGTTTTTATAGCTTGAGGCTATGCTTAGAGCAATAGCTAGATCTACAGCTGGCTCATCAAGTTTTATGCCCGAAACGACATTAACATAGGCATCTTGGTTAGAAAGTGGCAAATTAGCCCTTTTTTCAAGCACAGCTAGCAATAGTACTAGCCTGTTAAATTCTATGCCAATACCCGTCCTTCTGGCCATTCCATACCCAGTTGGGGTAACTAAAGCCTGTACCTCTATAAGCATGGTTCTAGTACCCTCTAAAGCAGCCGTTATAATAGATCCAGATGGGTTGCCAGAACGATCAGAGATCATTATATCTGAAGGATTGTCTATCTCACACATTCCTTCTTCACGCATCTCAAATAAGCCAACCTCATTAGTTGAGCCAAATCTGTTTTTAGCCCCTCTAAGTACTCTATATGAGAAATATCTCTCACCCTCGATATATAAAACGGCATCAACCATGTGCTCTAAAACACGAGGACCAGCAATATTGCCATCTTTAGTTACATGGCCGATTATTATGGTAGTGATATTTTGCTTTTTACATGTCATCATAATCTTAGCTGTAACTTCTCTAACTTGTGAAACACTGCCAGGAGCTGCAGGTATATCATCACTATAAATAGTCTGAATTGAGTCAATAATAACTAATCCAGGCTTAATGTTTTCAATAGCCTCATCTATTAAGGTCATTGAAGTTTCTCCTAAAAAGAAGATGTTTTCGTTATCAATATTTAGTCTATCAGCACGCATTTTAATTTGTGAGCCAGATTCTTCTCCTGATACATATAAAATAGGTCCATTGACCTTTACTTTGTCGCATATTTGAAGAATTAAAGTTGATTTTCCGAATCCCTGGTTCACCACCAATTAAAACTAAAGAGCCTTGGACTAAACCTCCTCCAAGTACTCTATCTAGTTCTTCATAACCAGTTTTGTATCTTTCATAATTGTTAGTCTCCACATTATTTAGTTTTAGAACATTGGCTTTAGTGGCTGTAGTTCTAGCTCCTAATCCTGCTGTGGTTTTTGAATCTACAACCTTTTCTTCAAAAAAAGAATTCCACTCTCCACATGCAGGGCATTTACCTAGCCACTTTGCGCTTTCGTTTCCACAATTATTACATACAAAAATAGTCTTACTTTTTGCCATAATTATAATTCCTTTCACTATATTTATAAGGCCACACTAGTATATTACTACGAAAACGGCTTCCGCAGCAACTTGTATAATTTGAACCTCCTGCTATCTACAACTTTCTTATGTATAAGAAAACGATTCAAATTCAACAAGTTGCAATTGTGCAGATTGTTTTCTTTAGTAATATACTAGTATGGCCTTTAAATTCTAATGCAATTTCTTGCCAACAATAATATATAATGCATGACTCCATGAAAGTCCTACAATCCAAGCGGGTTTTCCGGAATCTCTATCAATTTGTTCGGCTAAGAAACCTTTTGAGTCTTGGTGAGCTGTAACCCAATCATATAATTCTCTTGCTCTATCAATTTGATTAACTTCAATATAGTATAAGGCAAGCCATAAAGACGAAATAATCCAAGCATTACCGCCCATATACTTATCATTAATATATCTAAGATACCCTCCATTTGGAAGCTTCAAATCTTCTTCAATTTTATGAACAGTGCTTTCAAAGAATTTATCATTAAACATAGCTACCTTAAATGGTACAGCAGTACCAAGAAGCGAAATATCAGTATCATGATTATTCTTGCTACGAATATATAAATCATCTTTTATGAAGACTCTTTGAATTGATTCTAGGATTTTAGGCTGAAGAATATCAATCTCATACACCAAGTGTGTACATTCTGGAAAATCTTTAATTATTTCTCTTCCTACTTCCATTGCATGATAAATACTACAAGTAGAATATAAATGCGAATCCTTGCGTTCTTCCCATAAATCATAGCATGGCTTAGAAATGAAATCATCGTTTAAAAAGTCCATTAATCCAATTAAAGCTTTTTCAACAATTTTATAATAGTCCTTGTTATTTTTAAGTTTAGAAATTCCTATTATAACACTAGCTGTTTCATCAATTTGAAGTCCCCAAGAAGGTGCTAATTCGCCATTTGAATAATAACGTTGTTCAAATAGTCCGGTATCTAACTGTGCTTTATTAGCCCATATACTATAAAACTTGTTTACTTCATCTTCCATACCAAGTTCTATCATCGCTTCATTTATAAACAAAGCATCTCTAGGCCAGCAGTATCCATATCTACCACACTTTGTAAACTCTTCGTCAACATCAGGACTAGCCAATACAGCACCAGTATCTTTGTTAGTAAGCAGAGCATACATTAATATGGTTCTTTCAATTATATCTATTTCTTTATTAGTATACTTACTATTTCCAATATAAAAGTTCAAACGATTTTCAAGATATTCACGCCAATAAACCTTAGTAGCATTAAACAAATCTTCTTCATTAGACTTTTTAAGATTTTCAATTTGAGCTAAAGACTTTTTAAGTTCGCTTTCTAGTGAAATATAAAGAGTAATCTCTTTTGTGCTTTCAAACATAATACATGATTCATCAGACATACCAATATAGTCTTCTAATTTTAAGTCGATAGTATCTAGTTTCTCTTTAGCATTATTAATCTGAGATTTAATAATCCTTTTATTTGAAAAACTAGCCATATATAAATCTTGGCAATATTGAATCAAAGAATTACCAACACACATACCTGAAACAAGCTTATTGGGTGTTGAATGAAGCTTTGAGTAAAGAATCAATGATAGAGGTTGATTAAATCTAATCTTTCTAACAACAACATTTGAGTCAGTTAAAACATAGTCTCTTAAAAATATATCTGCATCATCATACATCATTTTAGTATAGATAATGTTACCATCATAGTACTGATTAATTATAGAAGCATCTTTAAACCAATATGCCTTGTTTTCATCAGGGCGCACAAAACCAAGGCTATAAGTATCCACATTTTGAAAATAGTCTATATATGGATAATAAAGCCTTATTAATTCTGCATTTTCATTTAAACAAGCAAGTATATTACCATTGCCTATAATAGCTTTGTTAAAATACTTCTCCATTTTGTCTTTTGCTCCTCGTCTTACATTCTATTACATGGCGATCGATGGCTGCCGCTACGTGTCATGTCTATTCTTTGCCTAATAGTTTAAACATCTCTTTTTTATATGCTTCAACACCTGGCTGATTAAATGGATTTACTCCAAGTAAATAGCCTGAAATACCACATGCTCTTTCGAAGAAATATATTAACCAACCAATGTTAAATTCATCGATTCTCTCAATTTTGATTTTAATGTTAGGCACCTCACCATTTACATGAGCAGTGATAGTACCTTCCATAGCCATATGATTAATATCATTTAAAGATTTAGCAGAAAGAAAATCTAAATCTTTATCTTCTTGAACTGGAACCCTAATATCTCTATAAGGATTTTCAACATCAATAACAGTTTCAAACATGATTCTTTGGCCCTCTTGAATATATTGACCAAGAGAGTGAAGATCAGTTGTATTATCAACGCCAGAAGGATAAATGCCCTTTCCATCCTTTCCTTCACTTTCACCATATAGTTGTTTCCACCATTCAGTAAAGTAATGAAGTTTAGGCTCATAATTAACTAATATTTCAATGTTTTTGCCCTTCTTAAGTAAAACGTTTCTTAAGATAGCATAAGTATATGCTTCGTTATTATTCAAATCTTCGTATTTCTGCATTGCAGAAGAAGCTCCAAGCATAAGTGCATCTATATTTATACCAGCAACAGCAATTGGTAATAGGCCAACTGGAGTTAATACTGAATATCTACCGCCGATGTTGTCTGGAACTATAAAGGTATCATAACCTTCTAAAGTTGCTTCTTTACGAAGTACACCTTTTTCTTTATCTGTTGTAACAATAATTCTTTCTCTAGCACCATCTCTGCCATATTTTTTAATTAGTTTTTCTTTTAAAATACTAAAAGCAATTGCAGGCTCAGTCGTTGTTCCAGATTTAGAAATAACGTTAATCGAGAAATCTCTGTCATTTATAAAATCTAACAAATCATTTATATAATCAGGGCTCATATTATTACCAGCAAATAAAACATTACGCTGTCCAAAAGAGTTAGATAAAGCTTCTATAACAGCTCTAGCTCCTAAATAAGAGCCACCAATACCAATAACAATTAAAAAATCAGAATTACGTCTAATTCTATTAGCTACCTCTTTAATTCTTTCGATTTCATCTTTGTCGTACTCTAAGTTAACCCAACCTAAGAAGTCAGAGCCTTCTCCGGTTTTATTAATCAACATATCATGTGCTTCTTGAACTTTCTTTGCGTACTTACTTATTTCACTATCAGTAACAAATGAATTTTCATAAATAACTTCCATCAAAAATCGTCCTTTCATATGCATATTTATACATAATAATTGTACACATTTGAGTTTTATTATTCAACTGTTATCAATTTCTTTTTATTATAATTCTTTGAAAAGTCACATTGGTATATTATTAAAGAAAACGATCTGCACAATTGCCACTTGTAGAATTGGCACCGTGGTCTTTCACATAAAAATAACTGTATAGAAAAAAGGTGCAAATCCTACAAGTGACCGCGGAAGCCGTTTTCGTAGTAATATACCAATGTGACAATATGAACCAAAAAAAGGACTCCAAAAATGGAGTCCTTTATCTTTATTGTAATTTAGATAAATCATCTGAAAACTTAGTAATAATTTCTTTTGCCTTATCTTTAAGCATTGCAAGCTCTATCTTAGCATCTATAAGCTTTTCTCTTTGCTCCTCAATAAGTGCTTCAATATCTTGTCTTTCTTTTTCCGATTGCTTTTTAGCATCTTCTATAATTTGATTAGCTTGTTCTTGTGCTTTTAATAATACGTCTGAAATGTTTGACTTAGAAGCCTCTATTTCATTCTTTTCTTTAAGTAGTGCATTGTACTTGTCTTGTAGTGCTTTGTTTTCAGCTTTCATTTCTTGGAGTCTTTTTGTCTGCTCCATAATTTCTTTTTCATAATCATCTTTTATTGAAGCAATATAGTCTTCAACATCTTTTTTATTTAATCCAAATAAACCTTTTGGAAGATTACTATCATCCATTTTATACCTCCTAAAAAACTAAAGGTAAATATTTACATTGCCTCTAAAATCTTGTCAATTCCGTCATACATTGCTTGTGCAGCATCTTGTTGGAATTTCTTTGTCTTTAGTCTTTCAAGTTCTTCATCATTGGAGATAAAGCAAACTTCACATAATATAGAAGGGCATGGCGTCTTAGAAAGAATATGTAAATCTCCTCTATTTACAACCCCTCTATTAATAGTATTAAGCTTGGAAACAAGCTCTTTTACTACTATTTCAGCAGCTTCCTTTGAAGTAACATCACCAAAATCACTTTCAGTGTCGTTATTAAAGTATAGTACCATTGTACCAGAATATGATTTATTTTCAAGCGAATTGTTATGAATACTTATAATAAAGTCAGGGTTAATTCTTGTAGCAAAAGCTACCCTGTCTTCTCTATTTAGATAAGTATTATTGTCTTTTCTATCTATATAGACCTCAACATCTTCTCTTTCTTTAAGTAAATCATATAAATTCATAGCAATCTTAAGGTTATAAACCTTTTCTTGTTCGTCACCATTACAAGCTCCAGGATCAGAGCCACCATGACCAACATCAATTAAAATTATCTTTTTATCTACTTCTTTTTCTTTGTCGCCTGATTCTTCTCCACTTTCATCAACTTTTGGAGTTTCATCCTCAGGCTTAGCAGTATCTTTTCTAATAGTTATAATAACGTTATCGTTAGATTGACGAACTGCGTACTTACATGAACCCGTATCAATTATAGTAATGATTCCATCTTCAATGCTGACAGAAGTAACTAATTCATCTTCTGGGCTGAATGAACCCTCTCCAAAATCAAGTTTGTTATATTTAACTGTATACTTAAATTTATTAGAATCTTGATTAAACGATAGTTTTGTTATATCTGTCTTTTGAAGAGTAATCTGGCTATTTGAAGAGTTCTTCTTATATTTGATGTTTTTATAAGTCGTTTCTTTTACTGATACTTGAAGTTCGGATGAACGTTTATAAATGTTATATTCACATTTAACATTTAAATCAATTACAATTCTTACTGATCCTTTAGTATACTGAGAAAATCTAATTGATGATATTAATGGATTTTTAAGATTGATTTCAGTTGGGCCAGAAGTATCCAATTTAGCATTAGCAACATCAATAACAACTCTATTAGGATTTGTTAATACCATATCATCATATTTGATTTTACCAGTATATTTAATCTTAACTCTTTCAGCAGTTGTACTATATTTAATTGATGTAATAACTACATCATACTCCGGCTCATCTTCATCAGATTCTTCATAAGTATGTTCAGATAAAGGTGTAATGTCATCTAAAGAATTTGGATTTTCATTATCTATTATTATATTTTCACCCGTGTTATCTTTAACTTCAATTTTTTCTTCGCCACTAGGCTTATTGTCTTCTACTGGTTTTTCTTCACCACTTGGTTTTATTTCATCACTAATTTTAGGTTCATCGTTTGGCTTTTGTTCTTCATTAGTTTGAATTTCTTCACTAAGTTTCACATCACCACTTGGTGTTTGTTCTTCAACATTCTTTACTTCATCACTTGGCTTTACTTCACCACTTGGTATTGAAGTTGTATTAGAAACATCTCCACTAGTTGCTTCATTATTTGATGTGTTGTATAAAGATGCTGGTGGTGTGAATTCTGCAGCCATTGCATAATATAGCATCATCCTGTCTTCAGAAAGAGCCACAACGTAATCAGGATCAAATTTTAATGCAACAACCAATCTATTAACACCATTACCTTGATTACCAGTTCTAATAGCGCTAATAACTGACTCAGGATATTCAACTTTATTTAAGTCAAACTTAAAGTTGCAATTTTCAATATCTATAACAAGTCTTAAATCATTATCTTCATCTTTTGGAAGACTAAAATATTTATAACCTGTAATCTTATCATCAGCAATAAATACAATACAATTAGTACCATTAATATTTGCAAAAAGAACATCAGTAATATTAGCCGGTTGAAACTTAATATCTACAGTATATGTTTCTGGGTCCCATCCAACTTGTAGGTTTGCTTGTTCAGATATAAATCTAGCAGGAACCATTGTCTTGTCATTAATAATTTTAGCAGGAACATCTAATGAAATCTTTTGTCCATTCACTTCAGCTTCTTTATTATCTATCCAAAGTGAAATCTTTTTATCATCAAAAGATACATCAACTCTTCTTTGAGAGCCATCCCAATCAACCTTACCACCTAAGTATTCAAACACTTCTCTTACTGGTACTAAAGTTCTATTATCTAAAATGATTGGCGGCATTTGGTCTTTAGAAGGTGTAAATTTATCGTTATTAAGCATTAAAGTTATATCTTTAACATCATAATCATGTTCTATTCCATCATAAGTAAGCTTAGTTATACTTCCTGCATAACAAGCACTTAGGCAGTTTATTAATAAAATTATAAGTATAATTGAAACTATTTTTCGCATAATCAGTCCTCACCAAAGAAGATTATACAAATAAAAAGCCTATTTTTCAACGTTTGTAACAATAACTTAAAAAAAGATGGCCCTAATTTAAGGCCATCTTTAATACTTTTAAAAATTATTCATTACCTGAAAGCTCACCAGATAAATCAATAGTATAAACGGTATCATCACCTGAGATTTCTTCTATAAGAGAATCTCCAGAAACGTCTGCTGCTTGTGCTTTCTCAACCTCACCAGGTAGTTTTGTATAATCAACAACTTTAACTGCTAATTTATTGGTTACATAATCTGTGTTTGTATAAATGTAGTATGTAGATGAAGTTGAATTGAATTCAGATAAGTCTGGATCCTCAAGTCCTTCTCTTACAGTTTCTATATAAACAAATCCAACGCTATCATCAGTTGTAAATATGTCTGAGAATTCACCTTCATTTTTAGTAACAATAGCATCAACTATTTGGTCTATTAAAGTTGAAGACTCAAGACCATATAAATAAGCAAGTGAACCTTTTAGAGTTCTATATGCATATAATTTAGAAATAGTAGATATTTCCCAATTTGAAACAGTTGCAAACGAATATAGGTTATCTGGTGTTGCTGTATATCTTGAAGCTTCTTCAAAGTCTCCACTTAGAGCTTCAAAAGCAGCATCTGCGCCAGTCCCTGATTCAATACCAGCTTTTAGTTGAGCTAAAGCATCTTGAGCTTTAAGTTTAGCATTTAAAATATCATTTGAAGCTAAAGCATCACCTGAAAGACCATCAACTACATCTCCACTTTCTCTAGTTGGAAGTGGAACTTCAAATACTCTATAATCAACCATCTTCATATAGTCTTTAACTGATTCTGAACCTTTTAAAGTAATACCAAATGAAGAAGATAATTGAGTAGCTGAAGAATCTAAGTAAGAAACATAATAATCTTGAACATCTTTAGGAACTTTACCTAGGTTATATGCATCAGAAGCAAGCTTATTAGCAACTGCCATTTCAGTTTTAACTCTTGTATAATCTTCTACGCTAATTTCATAGCCATTTACAAGCTTTTCTTCATCGCCACTTTCAAATGTAACTCCAACTTCATCACCAGAAACAGTAACACCAGCTTGTTCAGCCCATTTGTAAAATACTTTATATGAAACATATTGTTCAAACATAGTTTCAACATCGTCACTTGCGTTCATAGAACCATCATATATCATTGTCTTGCAATACTGGTCAAAATCAGTAGTATCAAACTCAGATTTACCTATTGTAAGAACAACCTTATCATTGGCGCTTCCAATAATAACACCAAAAACTATTAAAAGAACGGCTATACAGCCAATTATTAAACCAATTTTACCTTTTGTATCCATAAAATCCTCCTAATTAAAAAATGCTATGTGTCTATCATTTTAAGAAATTTTAGCACGTCTCTTAGTGTATCACTTTCACTATTTGATTGCAACTTTAAAGTAACTAAATTACCACTATTTCCCGAGAAAAATACCCTTTTACTAAAATTATCTAATAAGAATTGAATCTTATCGGTTGTCATAATGTCAGGCTCGGTTAACGTAAATACAACGTTTGAACCATTTTGTACCATCTTAGATATTCTTAGCTTTCTTAGATAAGTCTTAATTCTTGCAATTTCAATTAAATTAAACATCTCTTTTGGCATATCGCCATATCTATCGATTAATTCATCACAAATCTCTGAAATCTGTTCTTCTTCTGTAATATTTGCTATATCTTGATATGCTTCAATCTTTTGACTATTAATACTAATGTATTCATCAGGAATAAATGCAGAGACATGTAGGTCTATTAACACCTCAAATGGCTTCTCATATTCTTCACCTTGAAGTTCTTTAACCGCTTCTTCAAGAAGTCTTGTGTACATCTCATAACCGACTGATTCCAGATGACCAGATTGTTCAGCACCCAATATATTCCCAGCACCTCTAATTTCAAGGTCACGAAGAGCAATTTTAAAGCCTGAGCCAAACTCTGTAAACTCTTTAATAGCCTTTAAACGTTTCTCCGATACTTCAGATAATAGTTTATTCTTTCTATAAGTTATATAAGCATATGCAGTCTTATCTGACCTTCCAACTCTTCCTCTAATCTGATAAAGTTGAGCTAAGCCTAATCTATCTGCATCTTCAATTATCATAGTGTTAGCATTAGGTATATCTATACCTGACTCCATAATTGTTGTACATATTAATACGTCAATTTGCTTCATAGCAAAGTCTTCCATCATTGTTTCGATTTCTTTACCCGTCATCTTACCATGTGCAAAAGCAACTCTTGCTTCTGGAACTAATCTAGATATTTCTTGTGCCTTTTCTTCAATGCTTTCAACTTTATTATATAGATAGAAAACTTGTCCTTCTCTTTCTATTTCTTTTATAATTGCTTCCTTAATAACATCAATATCGTATTCCAATACATATGTTTGAATTGGCTTTCTGTTTTGAGGTGGATCGTAAATAACACTCATATCACGAATACCAACAATACTCATATGGAGTGTTCTTGGAATAGGAGTTGCAGTCATAGTTAATACATCAACGTTACTCTTAAGTTCTTTAATCTTTTCTTTATGAGCAACACCAAAACGATGTTCTTCGTCTATTATTAATAATCCTAAATCTTTAAATGTAACATCTTTGCTTAATATTCTATGAGTTCCAATTATAATATCTATTTTGCCATTCTTTAAATCTTTAACGATTTCATTAGCCTGCTTAGTTGTTTTAAATCTATTTAAAACGGCGATATTAATTGGATAATCTTTCATTCTTTCTTTAAAAGTTTCATATTGTTGCTGAGCCAGTACTGTTGTAGGGCAAAGGTATGCAACTTGTTTAGAATCCATAACTGCTTTAAAAGCACCACGTAGCGCTACTTCTGTTTTACCGTATCCAACATCTCCACAAAGAAGTCTATCCATAGGTCTTTCTGACTCCATGTCTCTTTTCATTTCTTCAATGCAACGAAGTTGGTCAGGTGTTTCTTCGTAAGGGAAGCTATCCTCAAAGTCATTTTGCCAAACAGTATCAGGACTAAACTTATATCCTACTTGTTTACTTCTCTTAGCATATAGTTCAATTAATCCTTTTGCAATGTCTCTTAAGCTTTGTTTAACTCTAGCTTTAGTCTTTTCGAATTCTTTTGTTCCAAGTCTATTTAGTTTAGGCTTTGTATCTTCGTCGCCGCCCATGTACTTTCTAATGCTATCTAATTGATCTGTTGGAACATATAAAATATCTTCATCTTTATATTCAATTTTTAAATAGTCTTTTCTAACGTTATCTATTAATAGTGTATGAATACCAATGTATTTACCAATACCATGAGACATGTGTACCACATAATCACCTGGTTTTAAATCAGCAAATACAACCTTTTGGCCTTCATTATATGCCTTAGGTTTATATGAACGCTTTTTATCTTTGATAACTGTGCTGTCTTCACCTGAAACAATTACTAAGTTAATATCTTCAATGAAATAACCTGCACTTAGAGCACCCTGCATTATCATAACTGGCACATCTTGACTATTTGGTTCGTCTATTACTTTATCAAATAAAGTGCTATCGTTATTCTCTAAAATAGCTGCATTGATATTATGTTCTAAAAGCATTGTCGCAAGTGAACGACATTTAGATAATAATCCTCCAAGAATTAAAAGTTTGTTTCCTTTTTCTCGCTGCTCTTTGATTTCCTGTAGGAATATATCCACGTTACCACGAAAAAAGCTCACCTCCCTACAGTTAAAACTGTATCCGTTTCTTTTTGCAAGCATATTTTCGTAGGCTCTAAATAAATTGATTGCATTAATCTCTTCAAGTAAGATAGCAATCTCTTTAAATGAAAGCATTGATGAAGTGTAACTTGGAACAACACCATACTTTTCGAGATATTGTTCTATAACTTCTTTATTTTCATATTCTATGGCTTGAGCCTTAGACTTAATTCTTTGAGGCTCATCAACAAATATCGCAACATCCTTTGGGAAATAGTCTATTAGAGAAGAGCTTTTTTCAAAGAAAAATTCAAAATACTTTTGAACCTTATTTTGATAATTTCCTGCTCTAATTTCTTCAATATCTTCTAAGATACCTGGATATGTTAGGAAAAAGTTTTTTTGCTTTTTATCATAATAGTCGTGTATATTGTCTGCTATTTCTGAAAGCTTTGTAGTATCTACTATAAACTCTTCAACAGGGAAAATAGAAATACTCTCAATCGAATCAATAGAACGTTGTGAAATCGCATCAAAGGTTCTAATAGAATCAATTTCATCTCCCCAGAACTCTATTCTAATAGGGTTCTTAGAAGTTATAGGATAAACATCAATAATTCCTCCACGCACTGAAAAAAGACCTTTACCATCACAAAGGTCACTACGTTCATATCCAATATATGTTAGTTTCTCTTTAATCTCATCTAGCTTATATTCTTTTCCTACCTCTAGTTGAAGCACATTACTGAAGATAGTGTTTTTATCTACTGTTCTTTGCATTAACGCTTCAATTGTGGTAAGAATAATACCATTCTTTGAATTATATAGGTCAGAAAAACACTTTAGTCTTTCCATTGTAACGTCTTTGTTCATTGTATCTATGTCGTAATAAACAATCTCACGTTTAGGAAGGACAGTTATAGCCTCATCTTCAAAGAATTCAAGGTCTTTTTGAAGCTTTTTAAGCTCAATTTCATTATATGTGACAACTACAATAGGTTTATTTGAGTAAAATCTAGTCGCATAAATAAAATGTGCTTTGGAAGCTTCTGAAAGGCCGGCAATATTTATTGGAAAATTATCTTTATTAACATCTTCGATATACTCCTGAAACTTTTTTAGCTTTGGGAGTATCTTGGCAAATTGTTCCATTTTATCTCCTTTTTTCAGTTTGATAACGTTTCTATATTAACATAAAATCATGGATTTTTCAACAAAAAACGGACAAACAGGACAGCCTTTTTGCCAAAAAAATCCCCCTGGGCAGTCGCCCAAGGGGAAAGAAGCTATTGTGCAGGCTCAAAATACTGTACGTCCATCCAACCAAACTTATTGTTCTCATTGGTATAGTTGGGATTATAGACGTAAGCGAATGTGCCTTGATCGTTGGTAATAGTAAAGTAGAAGTATACTGTATCACCCTCATGCAAGGTCATCTGAATCTCTTTAGACTTATCAGGTTCCTTACGTATACCGACTCTCACGTAGTAATTGTAGTGCTTAATGCGATACCAAGCCATCACTTCAGTCTGAGGGTTAGGATTCAAGTAACCACTAAGTTCTGGATAATGGGGAGTTCCCAATGACCAGTCATACATGTCTACGTCAATCTTTCTGATGAATCCAGATCCACCCTCATGGGCAGGAAGCTGAATTACAAGCCAAAGGTCATTTTCAGAGTTAACCCTATAAAGCTGTCCACTACTTATCTGGCCATTTGAAAGACCAAACCATGGGTCGTTGTATGACTGAATATACCTCTTTTGACCGTAGTCGTCGTAGGGGACTTCAAGATTGTAGCTGTTGAAGACTACATAGTAATCTCTAACGTAGCCTACTCCGTCTTTGTTGAATCCCGACTTTCGAAGGTCAATAGCATACCATTGTCCTTCCCGACTAAGGACAGTAAGCACCTGCCCGTTTTTGGCGTTTGCAACTGCAGAACCGTCATAGCTGGCTCTAGAACGCACCGTGGCATTCGTAGTGATGAGAATGCCTTCGACTTCTGCAATTGCGGATGATATTACAAGGAACACCACCAAAATCGCACTGATAACAACCAAAATCCGCTTCATCATATTAATCCTCCTCCATTAGTTCTTGGTCGAAGCTAGCTTAAAATTGGTACGTAGGGATTATATCAATAAAGCCGAAAAAAATCAAGAGTTTATGTAAACTCTTGATTTTTGTTATATTTTGCCTATATTGTAAGTTCTTTTCTATGAATATTGTAATCTTCTAGTTCTTCTTCACCCAAAACTTCTTTTATTACATTTACAGCATAATTAGGATTTAAATTGTTTTGACTTCCTGCTAAGCAATGAATACGCACAACCAAAGTATTGTAACTTGCCTCTTTAATCTCATAATCAATAATAAGTGGCTTTAGGTCAATTTCTTCTTCTCTTCCATTTTTGCCTTGTTTAGTGGTTAGTATATTTCCACTTGCAAATTTTTCTTCTAACTTCTTTAAAGCTTCATCAATATCCATAGAACCAACTTGAACACTGATTTCATAAACCGCTTCCTTTACCAAAGACATTAAACCTTTAGCGCTTTCTAGTTTTTCACAAGTTAATACTTTAAAGCCATCTGGAAAGTTTTTATTAAGTTCATTAATTACTTCTTGAGGTTCAACATCACCATTTAACTCTAAATCAAAAAATTCACATTCAGAAGTAACACCAACTGCTAATGGAAGTGCAAAGCTTAGTTGCACTCTTGGATTAAAGCCACTAGAGAACTTGATTGGTAAGTTTGTTTTCTTGATGCATCTTGTAAAAGTACGCATCGTGTCTAAGTGACCAATATATTTAACTTCATCACGTTTTTCAAATTTCATTCTGTATATCATTTAAAAGTCCTCCTTCTATTCTAAAATCAAATTATGTGTTTGTTGTAAGGGCGACAATGTGATTTAGTCCCGCACGAGGAATTTCAAAAGCTTGCCTTTTGAAATTCTCACCCTGGGCGATCTTGGCGGAATCGCCCTGTGACAAACACATAATTTGATTAAGCAATACAATAGTTATTTTTTCTCAAAACAAACTCCGCAACCAAATGAAGCGGCACCACATCCAGCACATTTAGCTCTGCAGTTAGGTGTAACCACGCCTTGCATAGCTGTTTGATATTCCCTCTTAAAAAACTCTTTAGAAACCATAATGTTAATATCTTCCCAAGGAAGAATTTCGTCTAAAGAGATATTTCTTCTTGAATAGAAAAATGGATCTATAGTGCAATCATTAAATGCTTGCATCCATTTATCATAATCAAAGAATTCTCCCCAGCTATCAAACTTACATCCAAGTTCATGAGCTCTCAATAACACTTTGTTTAGTCTTCTGTCACCTTTTGCAAGTATTGCTTCCAACGTAGATGTTTTTGCATCATGCCAATTATATTTTACATTTTTGTTTGTTAAATGAGATTTTAAAAACTCTTGTTTTTGATTAATCATCTCTATATCGTCTTGTAAACACCACTGAAATGGTGTAAATGGCTTTGGAACAAATGTTGATGTACTAACTGTAACAACTAGCCCCTTTGCTCTTTCTTGTTTTGGAATTGAATAATATAGCTCAACTATCTTGTTAGCTAAATCAACTATTCCTTGTAAATCATCGTATGTTTCAGTCGGAAGTCCTATCATAAAGTATAGTTTAATATTATTCCAACCAGCTCTAAACGCTAAGTCACAGCCTTTTAAAATATCCTCTTCAGTGATTCCCTTGTTTATAACATCTCTTAATCTTTGAGTTCCCGCTTCTGGTGCAAATGTTAATCCAGACTTCCTTACATTATTTACTTCATCTAATAATTTAAGACTTACAGAGTCTATTCTTAATGATGGTAAAGACAAATTAACGTTCTTAGGTTTAAATTCACAAATTAAATCATCCGCTAATTTGAAAAATCCGCTATAGTCAGATGTAGATAATGAAGATAAGGCAAGCTCTTCATAACCCGTATTCTTTATTAAATTCTTAGCATTTTGCTCTAACACTTCAACAGATTTTTCTCTAACTGGCCTATACAAAAAACCAGCCTGGCAAAATCTACAGCCCCTAATGCACCCTCTAAAAATCTCAAGCATTGGTCTATCATGTGTTGGGCTTAAGTAAGGTACAAGCCATTTTTCAGGATAAGATACTTTATCTAAATCTTTTATTATTCTTTTAGTCAAAACATCTTTTGCATTTTCGTTATTCTTTGTAATTGATTTAATTGTATTATCTTCGTTATATTCAACGTCATAAAATGAAGGCACATAAACTCCTTCGATATGAGCTATTCTTTCTAAAAATTTAGCTCTAGGCTCTTTTGCTTCTTTCCACTTAATCCACTCGTCAGTAACTTCCATATTTAGTTCTTCGCCTTCGCCAAAAACTATAAAGTCTAAAAAGTCAGCTATAGGCTCAGAATTGTAACTACAAGGTCCACCAGCCATTATGAAAGGAGTTCCTTCACCTCTATCCTTAGCTAAAAGTGGAATATTTCCTAGTTTGAGCATATTTATAACGTTCGTATAACTCATCTCATATTGAAGCGTAAAACCTATCATGTCAAATTCATTTAAAGGGGTTTTGGTCTCAAGTGAGAATAATGGAATATTGTTTTTAATCATTAATTCTTCCATATCTACCCATGGTGCAAAAGCTCTTTCGCAATATGTATCATCACGTCTATTATATAAATCATATAAAATTCTAAGCCCTAAATGAGACATACCAATTTCATATACATCTGGAAAGCAAAAACAATACCTAAAAGATACACTCTTAGGGTCTTTTTTGCACATATTAATTTCTTCACCTGTATATCTAATCGGCTTTTCAACATTTTTAAGTATTCTATCTAAATTCAAGGTTTTAACCTCCTTATATGACGATAATTATATAAAAATTTTCACAAAAATTCAAACAAAAAAGACCCGATTTCTCGGATCTTTTTATAAGTTAATTTATGCAGTTGCACATTAACCTTCAGAAGAAGCTTCTACCAGGTTTGCAACCTCCTCGGCGCCTTTCTCGGCAGCTTCCTCTTCAGCTTTCTTAGCGGCTTCTTCAGCAGCAATCTGGGCACGAACCACATCTAGAGCTCGCTCTACATCATGATGGGCAAGGCTAACACACCTTTTCCATTTATGTAAAGCCCAGCCTTGGATTACATCTTCAACGGCTTCTAGCTCTCGTCCAAGGTATTGAGTCATTAGACTGTCAGCGTACGCCATGAGTGCATCAGCATTATCGGCATCTTTTGCCTTTTTCTGCTGTTCGTATTCTCTACGTGCTTCTGCCGATGCTTGCAGATCCCCTTGATGTCTGCGGTCCATGTTCAACTTTTGGGCTAAATGCGGTGCTCTTGCCACGATGTCATACCTCCACTTCAAATAGTCTCATATCCAAATTATGCTTATTGCATATTTGTTCGAGAGTTCTCTTCCATTTTGCCGAAACACTGGGGAAAAACCTCATGTTTGCATTCAAGCTGGAAAGCGCTTCCTCAGGATTTTGACTGAATCCGCCTTTTTCCCATTTGGAAACAGCATCATATACTGTCTCTAAGGCATCAGTCATGCAAAGGGAATTAATGAGAGTTCTTGAGATATCTCTCATTTCATCCTGATTTTGAGCCCCTACTTTGGTATTATTGCCTCCCCGAGATTTACGATAGGAAACCTGTTCCAGATGATGCGGGTAGCCAAGTCGACCAGTGATAGAGGTGTGCAGACCCATTGCCATTCTCCTTTCAATATTTTAATCGCTTCTCTAGTTTACCATAATCATAGCGATTAGTCAACATAAAAAGTCTAAAAAGAGCCATATACGTTGACTATTTATGTAAATCATGGTATAATCCTTCTCGAACTGTATACTTAATAGCGTGTTCTCATAGTTAATATGAGAGAAAGGAAAGGAAAATGAAGCGGAAGAAGTTTATTTTTTTATTGATATTTGACATCATCGGTATTCTCGGATTATTTGTCGCATATGGTTATCTTCCAAAAAAGTATCCTGATATCGGATGCTTGGCTTTTACTTTAATAAACCATATAATTATACTGGCTTTTGAATTCGATTCATCCAAAGCAGCAAAAATGGCATGTATAAGCTTGGTAGCTCTTCTTCTAATAACTATTTATTCTAGTTATCTTATATATCATGAAATTCAACTTGACAATTTTCTAAGTATAATACTGTCACTTATTTATGGTGCATCGTTTATCAACCCGGTAATCTTTTTTGGTACAACTGACAAAGCTAAAACTCAAAAAGATGAAGACATTGAAAAAGTTGAAGATATATAGATTCTGATATAGTGTTTTCTATCCTTTAAACTTAAATGGGTGTGCTCATAGTTAATATGAGAGAAAGGAAAAAAGAATGACACCTAAAAGGGCTATAACTTTCTTGGTCGGTCTCGTTGCCATAGTTGTTGTAATAATTATTTCTTCTGTTTATCTGCCTAAACTCTTTGTCGGAATTGGATGCTTTGCCATACTCATATATATGGCGATTATGTTGTTATCAACCACCAATTCGAAAGAAGTCAAAAAATCATGCATAGGATTTATTATTTGTATGCTTTTGTTTTCCGTATATGTAACTTTGCAGTATTATAAAATTACTTTGGATATAATTCCTGCTGTACTTTTATGTGCTGGAATTGTAGGTTCTCTATTCTATTCGGCAGAGATGGGATCTAAGGAGGTAAACAGGAAACCTCAAAAAGCTGATGATGACTTAGAAGATGAGGACTTCGACGATTTCGATTATTCAGATGATGAAGATAATTATGATGCAGAAGATGAAGATACAAATGATAATTAAATATAACAGAGCACATAGCATTTGCTATGTGCTCATTTTTTAACTGTTTTTCATATATATTTCGTCAACACACTCTGCAATATGCTGTAGTGAGTCGAAGCAATCTTCTAATTTGCTATAAATCTTTGTCCATTTAACTACCTCTTTTGTATCATTTTCCTCTGAATAAAGCTGTTTAATTGAGTTTTGATACAATAAATCGCCTTCTTCCTCAATATCTCCAATCTCTATAACTAGACTTTTAACCTCTTCATAGTTTTTCATACCATTGAACTTTTCAAAAAGAGTATTAAGTTTGCTTGTGCCTTTTTCAATAAGATTTACATACTCTGCTATATTAGCTCTTAATTGCTTAACACAAAATATATCTAAATCAATTGAAACCTCGTCAATACAATCAATAACATCATCCATTCTTCTAACAACACTGATAATGTCTTCACGGTCAATTGGAGGAACAAAATCTTTAATTAGGTAGCTAAGTGTGCTATGTACTATGTTATCTGCTCTATGTTCCATTTCGTGTATTTTTTTGCTTTTTTCTAGTGTTAGTTCATGATTATAACTAGCTGCGAAGGCTTTAAGCTCAACAGCTATATCTTCGGCAATTTTTGATAGTCTTAAAAATTCATCGTAATAGTTAAGTTCTTCTTTTTTCATAAGTAAAACCTCCATATATTTATAGTATATGTGGCACCCAAGGGGCGCCGCTACGGTAGCATCGATATTTTTCTCTCGTGGCGCCCAAGTGGCGACGCTACGAATTATAAAATAATTGCTATAATTAATCTTGTTAAAACAAAGCTTATTAATCCACAACCTGGAAATACTAAAATCCAAGAAAGAACCATATTTTTAACTACATTCCAATTAACATTGGATATTCTTTTAGCAGCTCCTACACCCATAATTGAAAGTGTTTTAGTATGTGTTGTGCTAACAGGAAGGCCAAAACCTTCTGAAACAAGTAAACAAATAATACCACTTAAATCAGCCGCCGTTCCTTCATATGGATCCATTTTTACCATTTTAATTCCAACGTTTTTAATAATCTTATAACCACCTATTGAAACTCCTAGTCCCATGGTTATTGCACCCATAATTATAAGCCACAAAGGGATGCCAATTCCTAATTCCATAGGTTTTGAAAAACTAAGCATAATCCCTAAAATAAAAATACCAATAAACTTTTGTCCATCTTGTGCACCATGCATAAATGCCATCATAGCGCCTGAGAATACTTGTGCCTTTTTAAATCTTTTATTAACTTTCGTTCTATCAGAACGCTTAAATATTATTTTGAATAGTTTTGAAATAATGTAGCCTATGATAAATCCGCCGACAGAAGATAAAAATAGTCCAAATAATACCTTTTGCCACTCATCAAAGTTAACCCCTGAAAGATTACTATTAATTGCAATAGAAGCTCCGGTAAGACCAGCAATTAATGCATGACTTTCAGATGTAGGAATTCCAATACGTGAAGAACCATAAGCCCATAAAATAGTGCTAATTATACTCATACAAAGAGCTAAAATAGCATTTTGATAGTTTTCACCAAAATTAACCAAATTAGCAATTGTTGTAGCAACATTAGCGCTTAATAATGTCATTACTAGTACGCCCAAACCATCAAAAAAGGCTGCTAAAGCAATTGCACTTTTAGGCTTAATTGCTCTAGTAGAAATGCATGTGGCAATTGCATTAGGTGCATCTGTCATACCATTTACAAGCATTAAGCCTATAACCAAAATAGAAACCAATATTAAAATGGGATTACTAAGTAATGTTTCTAAAAACAATCCAAATGTAATATCCATAACTTTTCCTTTGTTAGTTTATAATTTTGGCGTCCAATGGACGCCGTTACGATTATACTTGATCATCCTCAACAACTTGCTCTGGAGGCACCATTAGCTGCTCTGGATTTAAGAACAAGTCTGTGAAATATTTGAGAGATTTTGAAAGATAGAAACCATCAGCAATTCTTTCGTCTGCAACGAATCTTAGCTTCATAACTTTCTTTTCTTTTATCTTTCCATCTTTATCAATAACTCTAAGCTTCTTTCTGTTGCCCATAGCTAGGAACAATGAGGTTGTACCCCAGTTATATACATGGTGATAAATTGGGTCAGCGCCAATAGAGCCCATATTTGTTATAAATAAACTTGTATGGAATGGACTAACTTCGTGAATAAACTTAGGCATATGACCGTAAAAATCAAGCCATGTTAAAGTATTAATGGCAAATGAAAATAATGGTCTTGGTAATCTATTTAAAACACCAATTACTTTATCCATATTGTTTGAAGCTTCTTTGCCTTTATTTTCAGAAATTAAGTTTCTGATAGATTCACTTACATCAGTTAATGTAGCGGTAGGCTCAAACTTAAATTTTACATTAGTCTCTTCGGTATGTATATCTAACTTCTTCTTTACAATCATAGAAATTCGAATGTCGTCTCTAGCATACATTCTACGTCCTGCAATAAAACGATTAATTCTAGGATATTGAGATAAAGTCCTGACACAAGCAGCAATCATAAAGTCAAGAATACCAATATCAATTCCTTCTTTTCTTTTTTCTTGAATAATAGCATCTATTTTACTAACATCAATTTCTGCATCAAAGAAAACCTGTGAATCGCATCTATCTTTAATTAGATAAGGAAGAATAACATTTGTAGGATCTCCCCTTCTAATCCTTCTACCGTCGTATCTATCTCCCCAACGTTTTTTTCTCATAAAGTACCCCCACATATATTAGTTTGAGAAAACTCATAAGTTCATTATATATATTATCTAGCATTATTGTAAATAAAAAAATAAAAAAAGAAAGCCTAAAGACAATTGTAAATTCAACGTCTAAAGACCTTCTAAATGGTGCTCGAGACCGGAATCGAACCGGTACGGTTTATTCAACCGCAGGATTTTAAGTCCTGTGCGTCTGCCTGTTCCGCCACTCGAGCGAAAAATTTAAAAATTACATTTCAAATGATAGCACCCTATCCCTGAAAAGTCAAGAAAAATTGGTAAAAAATTGTAATAAAAGACTCCCTTGTACTAGAAACAAGGGAGTCTCAAATTTTGGCTTTAAATACTACTTCTTCTTGTTAGGACAAACCTCAACGGTTCCATAAGTAGGAGTAGACTCACAGTATGAATTATATGTATAATTTGTTCCAAAATTGTTATCCCAATTTCCATCAGCATCTCTAAAGCAGAAATTTAAATCTGCTCCTGTAGGAATTGTAACTTCAGTCTTGTAACAATACTTTAACTTTCTCATTTTACACTCAGAAACGCCTTCCCAATTCTCTCCGATACCATAATGAAGATATATTGTTTTAGCTCCATCAAGTGCTCCTGTGTATTTTAGTGTTAAACTTTCTTCTTTTGGTCTTCTTCCCATATTTATCTCTCCTTAAAATAAAATCAAATTCTAAATCAATTATAATTTTAATCTATAAAAAAGTTTTTTTCAACATTTTTTTAGATTTTTTTGTTAAATTTTCATTACAAAAATTGTTAGTGTTTTCAAGGCTTACAGAACAACTTGATTTTTTATTTCGATTTTATTTCATTTTATTCAGTTTTATTCTACTTTTATTTGATTTTATCCTCAAAAAAATGTATTTCATTATGATTTTTCTGTTTTTTTACAATTATTAGTTTTTTATTGAATTTTTTTAATAGATTATATAGAATTTTCTTATATCAAATAATTGCGATTACACATCGCATAAATTTTTAGGAGGTTTTATTATGGGAAAATTTGTTATTAAAGAATCAGAAGCAGGTTGTAGATTTAACTTATTAGCTGGAAACGGCCAAGTTATAGGCACATCACAAACATATAGCTCAATGGATGCTTGTAAAAACGGAATTGAAAGCGTTAAAGAAAACGCTCCAATAGCTCCAATTGAAGATCAAACAAAAGAAGGCTTTGAAGAGCTTACAAATCCAAAATTTGAAGTTTATGAAGATAAAGCTGGTGAATTCAGATTCCGTCTTACAGCTAGAAATGGCCAAAACATTTTAGCTTCTGAAGGATATGCACAAATGGCTGGATGCTTAAACGGTATTGAATCTGTTAAAACTAATGCTCCAGACGCAGAAGTAACTACAGAAGAATAATTAACTACACTTTTATGAGGCCATTAGAGATTCTTCTTATGGCCTCTTTTATTTTGGAGGTATTTATGAAAAAAGTTTTATTATATGCTATATTAATACTAGTTATAGCATTAGTTGGATGTTCTGCTGAATGGACATATGATGACCAAGGGTTTAGAGGAAATATTGAAATCAAACCAGAAGAAGCACAAGAATTCAATAATCAAATAATTAAGTTTGGAAAGGAACACCTAGATTACAAAAAGATTAGAAATTTAGTAGAAAAAGTAAGCGAGGTCAATACTGATGAAGATTCCATTGGTAAAGTTGATATAGTTTACGAAGGTGGTTTAAGTGGTGAAGACTATCTTACTTCTAGTCACGAATACGATGTTGAGTATATATATGATGAGGTAACAAACTTAATTAAAGAAATAATAATTAAAAACATTGATAAATAGCCTTTTACAATTTGACAAATTTTAAAATCGTAGTATAATAAGGCCATAATAAACAAACGGAGTGATTTTACTTTGAAAAATAATAAACTATTTAATTTATGTTGTTGTAGATAACAGTACTCTATCTATTGTAGATATGAGTACTTATTCTCGTGTCTACAATAGCTAGGATTATAATAGATATCTTAAACTATGTGGACGCGTATTCTACATAGTTTTTTTGTTGTAAAAAAATATCTATTTATAATTCTAGGAGGAATCACTATGAAAGAAAATATTAGAAATATTGGAAACACACCAATGATAAAACTAAATTATGAGTACTTAGGAGAAAAAAGGCATATCTATATTAAACT
>JAEEGL016198348.1_pt1 | contig 99581 bp, 78 predicted proteins | sample 9134231 | NCBI WGS metagenome assembly JAEEGL01 (sample SAMN16246548, study PRJNA631951) | gut metagenome | biome: gut microbiome; feature: rumen; material: fiber-attached | host: Bos | place: Iran: Karaj | collected 2018-10 | reverse complement strand
TCATTCTTTCGAATAAGTCCTTTTGAATTTTGTTATATTCCTCAATCCTATTAGTCCCCATATATTTTCTTCCACTCGTAATATCTTTTTCTCTCCTCATCTGTTACTTTCTTTTCATTTATTAGATTTCCTAGTTCATCAAATTCACGAATAATCAATCTGACACCATATCTACTAAAACCTTCTTTTTTTATTTTTCCGTTTTCATACCATTCTATGTATGCACCATCTATCGCGTTACCAGCTTTAATTGCATACCTTTTTAATGCCCCTGAATCATAAAATTCAATATAGTCTCCATCTCTATAACCATCTTTAAAATCTCCATAGAAAAAAATCTTCCCGTTTTTATATTCATACAATATTCCTTCGAATGGAAAACCACCATCTTCCGTCTCTCCTACACAAATCTGCTGTCCATACTCCCCTGACCAACAAATTTCATCATCAAACTCTCTTCCAACTTTTAGAACTTCATCCATAGTCAGAATTTTATCAATATTATCCCTAATCACACGTATTGAAGTCTCAAATTCCTTTTCTATAGTATCTTCTTTAGATACTTCTTTTCTTATTAATTCGTATAAACGCATTCTTCACTCTCTCCTTATTAGCAAAAACTTTTTTACATATATTTGTGATTATTTATCTTTCTGTTTTATGATTTAATTAATGTGCATTCATCTGCATTTTTTACCCTAAAACAATATTTTTAGAGTAAAGCAAATAGAGTACCTTTACATTTTCTTACACTCTGTACGATATTCCTTCTTGCTATTGTGTTTTATTTATTAGAAATTATTTTTAATCCATCTAATATATATCTACAATGTGGACAAGTTTCAAAAGGTAATTCAATAACAGGCTTCCCATCCTTCAGCAACTCAACCGCATCATCCAGATAATCTATCATTAACTGGACCGCCTCTGCTCTGTCACTCACTGGAAGGTTATTGATTATTTCTATGATTTCATCTATTCTTTCGGCTTCTTAATAGGTTTCTATTAATGTTCGACCATCTTTTCCAAATGCCTTTATCTCTTTCGGTTCCGTACTTTCCTGCAACTTCTTCCCAGAAAAGGTCTAATCATCATTTTCACTGTAGTATCTATTGCATAGATTGCAAAATACAGATTTCTCGTTAACTATTATTTTACCTCCTCTAAATATACATTCTTCTGTATCTCCATTTTTTACTAGTACTGCATCCTTTTCCAAATTCTTCACCACATATAATAGCATTTTTATCATCGACTCATACCTTTTATTCGTTTCATGATACCCTTTATCAAAACGAATAATTATTATTTTGCGAAATACAAAATTGCATTTCAAGTAAATTGATTGCCAAGAATTATAAGAATCTTCTTGAGCCTCTATCAAATACACCGAAAAGCCTATCTGCTCGCTCAAATTAATACAAACACCATTATTTAATTGTTCCATCACGTCACAACTATATCCTAATTCTTTTATTTTTTTTATCAAACCTTCATTAGACAAACTACTTTCTTCCATTAGTAATGAATATTCTATGGCCATATTATCTCCTCCCGCTTTTAAGGGTATATATTTATCACTTCATAATTTGCGTTAATTACCTTCACTTCTATCAGCCCTTTAACTGGCCAATCATTTAGCTGTATTATCAAATCACTTAAGCTACCACCTCCGCCAAGCCAGTCATATAAATTTAATATTATTCTATTTGTCTGGCCTGAATCTATTTTTTTTTGCAATAGTACTTCCTATATTTCTAACACTTGTTCCCTCCCTAGGAGAATAACAATCAAATATTTTACCTTCTATAAGATAATCCGGATTTTTACTTCCTGGCATTGTAGGATTTTGCTCAACAACATATCCATATTTTGCTAAAACATCTGCTGCTTCGTTTTCTCTTATCAATGCTCTTATATTATCAGGATCTGGGTCGTCGTAATTAATTATCGTTCTTTTGCCTCTTGGTATTGCCGATTCATTTGGGGCTAGACTTGGATATACTATACTTTTATAAGTATTAATTATTTTCTTTACACTCTCAACACTCTTCCCATCCTTCAGCAACTCAACCGCATCATCCAGATAATCTATAATTAACTGGACCGCCTCCGCCCTGTCACTCTCTGGAAGGTTATTGATTATTTCTATGATTTCATCTATTCTTCCGGCTTCTTCATAGGTTTCTATTAATGTTCGACCATTTTTTCCAAATGTCTCTATCTCTTTTGCAAATTCGGTTCCGTACTTTCCTGCAACTTCTTCCCAGAAAAGGTCTATTCCTATGTTTCCGCCTTTTGGAACTTCCGGCTCTACTACATCATCTATTATTTCTTCTATCGGCTCTTCTATTATTGGATCATTCGGTTTTGGACCTCCACTTATCATATATGCCGCTTCGCCTGTTTGAGGATTAAGTATTACATAACCAGTTCCATACCAATCGTAGTAATACATGTTCTTTCCAGGAACTATTACTATTTTACCATTGTCCAGCGCTTTTTCAATTTCTCCTTTGATAGATTTTTCTATTTTGAGGCTACTTAACTTTTCTATATTTTCTTTTGAAAGCGCTACTACATCTATTCCTCTTCTTTTTGTCTCTGTAATAACAGATACTGTTGATACTCCTTTACAATTGGAAGTTTCTCCTATTACATATCCCTCCAGAAATGAACCTGTTACTCCGCTCATCATCATAAAGCTTTTTACATTCTCATCCACATTTTTTTCGAATCAGGATTATTTTCCACTGTTTTGTCCAATTCTTTTATTTTTTCATTTTCGGATTCACCTTCTTTGCTTCCAATAATTCTATTTAACTATGCCAACAAAATACTTTTTTTGATTTAATGATTTCTAACACATTTTAGTTGCTTATAATTCTTCTCGCATTTATACTAAATATCAAATACTAACTTATAAAATAAGAACAAAAAAACAATTCACTAATTATCGTTATAATATTTTTTTAGTTTCACTCGGAGGGAAAATATATGTATTCTGATTTTCACATTCACTCACATCACTCATTTGATTCTGAACAGGATTCATCTGAGATTATTAAAAAATGTATTGAACTTAATATGAAAGAAATGTGCTTTACCGACCACAACGATTTCAATTGGCCAATTGTGGGAGAAAATGCAGATTTAAATGTAAAGGAATATTTTAATGAACTCTCTGATTTAAGAGATAGATATTCAAAAGATATTAATGTAAATATAGGCGTGGAATGTGGACTCTCAGACGCTAATGTTTCACTTAACAGAAATTTGATTTCCACAAACCCTTTTGATTTCGTTATCGGTTCATGCCACGAGGTTGATAATATGGATCCATATTATCCTGAATTTTTTGAAGGCAAGACAGACCGACAGGCCTTTGAGAGATATTTTGAAACTCTCTCGAAATGTGTGGAGGATTTTGACAATTTTGATGTAGTTGGTCATATTGATTATATTGTAAGATACAGCCCTAACAAAGCTGCCAATTACTCTCCGGCTGACTATTCAGATTATATTGATCATATTTTAAAAACTGTTATATCAAGAGGCAAAGGTATTGAAATCAATACTTCTGCCTTAAGCAAGGGATTTGGCTTTACTAATCCTTGCAGTGATATAATTAAAAGATATAAGGACCTTGGTGGCGAGATAATCACCATTGGTTCTGATGCTCACAAAGCATGTTTCATTGGTTGTGCCTTCGATAAAGCCGGTGATATTTTGAAGGAAATAGGATTTGAGTATTACACTGTATTTTCCGGTAGAAAACCGCTTTTTAGAAAATTATAATTTCAAGTGGGACATCTGCTTCTTGGAAAAAAATAATTTAAAGCGGGACATCTGCTTCTTTGTTATACTTTCGTGTGCTGCGCATCATTGCGCAGTTTTTTTATGGAATTCAAAGTGCTTACCCACATAACAAAAAAGGTCAATTGACTATCCTTCACTAACCAATTAAACTAGTAATTGAAACATGAGTACGGACAAATTAATAGGGGATTTATTGTTTATTGATTAAGACGGGGCGTAGCAATATTTGCTATCAGTTTGTCCTCAGTTGAAGGAGGTTTTACAATGAAAAAAAGTCTAGTATCATGTAGGCGACTGTGGTCATTTTTATTAATTTTGGCCATGGTCTTTAGTTGCATGCCGGTTTTTGAAACTGCAATAGCAGATACCGGCTCACAGGAAAAGTTCGAGAAAAAAATAGTGGGGTATTTTCTCGGAGAAGACAGACCATCAGATGCGATTTCAACAGTGGGGCTGTCGCTCAAGGATAACATTGAGAAGATTAATTACGCATCACTTACACATTTAAATGTTTCTTTCATGGGACCGGCAGATAAGACGTCAGATGTTCCAAATTGGATTATTTCTGATATGTCTGATTCCGATGTAAGAAGAATCATTGAACTGTGTCACCAGAACAACGTAAAATGTATCTTATCTGTTGGAGGGGGAGCTAACAGTGGATACAAATTCTTTGCATCAGAGGCGAGAAGCAATTCTTTCTATAATCAGATTCTTACATTTCTTGATGTGTATGGATTTGACGGTATTGACATGGATATTGAGTCAACTACCGATAAGGATAAGTACTCTGCAATGCTTTCTAAATTATCCGGTGATTTAAAACAGAGAAACAAGACCTTGTCTATGGCGGTAGCTCCATATATTATTGAAGGTCTTGGCACAAACGTTTCTTACTTTGATTATTTCAATGTTATGACTTACGACCAAAACGGAAGCGGAACAATGAACGTAGCTGACTATGATTGGACTATGAGTCAGTTAAACAGTTACGCATATCAAAGTATACCAAAAGAAAAAATGATTGTCGGTCTTCCATTCTACGGCTACAGTACTGACGGTCGTGCGGCATGGAATTGTGATTATGATTATGCGAAGGTCGTTAAAATGTGCAAGCAGGCCGGCAACACTGATTACCTGACAATGGATTCTGTGTCTATTCCCGGTCAGTACAACATTTATCGTCCGGGACAGGATTTCAAAGTTGAAATCAACAGCCGTGCTACTATTATGAAGAAGGCAGACTTTGTTAAGAACTCAGATTACGGCGGAGTTATGATTTGGGATGTGACAAAGGACTGCATCAGGGATGAAGACAAAGACGAAGCATTGCTTCCGGCTGTTGCGTCACATTTTAGTTTTCCATCACAGTATGAAGGTCCTTTTGAACTTATAGCTAACGATTTAACTGAGGAGTCTGTTCATTTGGAATGGAATGCTCCTACATCCTGGGATGCCGTAACCTACAAAGTATATTATGACAACAATTTACTTGGAAAAGTAGAGACAAATAACACATGTTGCGTAATTTCACAGTTAACTTCAGGATTCAAGTATAATTTTAAAGTTGTTGCCATTGATCCTGACGGCAATGAAACACGCCCGGCAACACTTACCATCACCACTCCCGGCACTTCGCCTATGCCTGATGTTCCGGAATATGTGGCATCACAGTTCTATCCAAGCGGATCAGTTGTATCATATAACGGTCAGGTATGGAAGGCTCGTTGGGGAGGTAGTGGAGAGACTCCTACGGGCGTCAGCGGAAACATGTGGGTTCTTGACACATCAGTAGTTATAGCACCATCAAAAACCCCTGTATTATCAGAATGTGAAGAGCACGGTACTCCTACTGCTCCTACCATAACAACTGACATTCTGACTTCAGGAAAAGTCGGAAGTAATTACAATAAAGCAATATCAGTTAAAGGAACAAAGCCTATAACCTTTAGTATTGCAAGCGGACTTCTTCCAAACGGTCTGTCCCTTGATGCAAAAACAGGTACTATTTCCGGAATTGCGCAAGTAGCAGGCACTTTCACATTTACTGTCAAAGCTACAAACAGTGAAGGTTTTGCTACTAAAGTTTTTTCGATTGCTATAAACGAAAAGCCTCAAGTCGATGATGACTATGACAAGGAACCGGGCACATCAAAACGAGTAATCGGTTATCTTCCATGGTGGAGAAATACAGACATTAACAACTTAGATTATGCAAAACTTGATTATGTAATCGTCGCCTTTCTTCGCTATACAAAAGACGGTTGGGACTTTGGAAAAATGGCTGACGGAACCGGAGGTTGGACAACGGACGAAATCAGAAATATGGTAAATAAAGCTCACAGCAACGGCTGTAAAGTATTTATCTCTGTGGGCGGTGGAGATGGTGGATTCATCCAGTCTTCTCTTCCATTCTGGTATGAGACCAGCCGCGAGTACCTTGTTAACTGTATTTTCAATGCAGTGGACGAATTCGGCTTTGACGGAGTTGATATGGATGCTGAAACTGACGATGTAAAATTCTGGCAGGGTTACAACGAGTTTGTTGATCTCCTAAGAGACGGAATAGACGCAAGAGGTCTTGAAATGTCTATGGCAGTACATACCTGGTTTACCGATTTAATCGAAGATGAAGCAGACCTTTACAAAAAGTATGATTTCTTGAATGTAATGAACTACGATTGCCAGTACAACAGAAACGGTGAGCGAATCGGAATCGGCGAAGTTGACCATGCACCTATGTGGCACGCATATCAGTTACTTGATCACTATACAGATTTGGGTGTTCCCGCAGACAAATTAAACGTAGGCATTCCATTCTACTACTACACTAAAGGCGGCGGCTGGGACGGTGCTGTAAGTTACGCATACTATCTGCAAAACCAGAGTTCTGACGTGACTATAGACACCAATCCGGGTGAGAGCAAAGTTGATGCATGGAAAAGAACTACCGAGCAAAAAGCATACCTTGGCGGCACAGAATACGGTGGCGCATTTATCTGGGAATTAGGTCAGGATAACCTGAACAATAAACCTGAGAGTTTATTAAATCTCGTATATGACTGTGTTAAAAATGACAAATCACCAAGTACACCATTAAGTGACAGTGATAAAGAATATCCTGAACTTGCAAATGTATCGGGTACCGATTTACCTCTTACCGCAGTTGATAAAGCCAGTGCAAAACCGGATTATCCATTTACTACAGGAATAGAACTTGAATCTTACTTCCAGACTCTTAAGGTTGGCGAGACAACAAAAATAACTGTCAAAGCCGGAAGTAATGTATCCTTTAATATTAGAAATATTGAAGGCAATGATGGAGTTATTTCTGTAGATTCATCCGGAAATGTAACTGCATTATCAGCAGGTGCCGCGCTGGTTGATGTAGTGTCAGGTTCTTCCAAAGCTACATTTACAGTAAGAGTTGTAAATGATACTACAACTTTGCCAAACGGTTCTGTTATTTCTAACGACATTGCTATCAACGGATACAATATCAACACAAAAATTGGCGGGCACAGAGTTGTTTACTCATTTAACGAAACTGTTGAGGGCAAAGCCATATCTGAAGTAGGCATTATCTATGGATTGAAATACGAAGGATATAAAGACGAAGATATGATTGTAGGAAGCAACAATGACAATGTAAGAAGTTTTGAAGGAACTGAGGAAAACGGAAGATATCCGACAGCTTTAGAAGAATATTCAAAATCATATGTCATGTCTATGTATTTTGCCAAAGGAAATAAGTCTGAGTTCACGGCCCCACTAGCCGTTAGAGCTTATGCCAAATTATCTGATGGAACTTACGCATATTCACAGATATACACATACTCAATTTATAATCTTGCCGAGACATTGTACACAAAAAAAATGTGCACATCAAAAAATGCACATGACTATTTGTACAACAATATTTTAAAAGTAGTTGATCCAAACTATTTAAAGATTAATTACTAGTTTTATTTGAATCATAAATAATATAGTTATTATATAAAAAATGCCTCCAAAGTTGATTTGGGTTAATTGCCTGTCAACTTTGGAGGTATTGTATTATACTTTTAGAGCAATCGCATTAAAATGTAACAACCTCTGTCTCTTTTGTAAATGAGCAAAAGCTGGCAGTTGCATTTTTAATATAAAAAACTTCTGTATTTCCGTCAGTTGCAGAATACATTCCCTGAAGTGTAGGATACGCATCAAGCATAGACTGTCTTGCTTCTACTCTGTCATCTTCTACAAGTTCTCCCGAAACTCGAAGCCAGTCACCGTCTCTAAATGCACATAATTCAAACTTTGGATTAGCATGAATCTGTTTTGAAACATCTTTAACTTTTCCTGTTTGAATATAAAGTTTGCCCTCAAAAATATTAATCGTTCCAAAAGGTCTTACTCTTGGCTGGTCTCCATCAACTGTTGCTAAATAATAAACATTTGCTGCTTTAATAAAATCCGCTACTCTCTGCATAACATCCTCCTAATATAGTAATTTGATTTAATAATTCTATTATATCAGTCTCAATTTCTTACTGCAATAAACATCCTATTTATTGGTTTACAATATTGCCCATTTTGTTTATCCTACGGCTAAAACCATTCTATTTCATTTTTTTATCTGCTATAATTTCAAAAGATGAATTCGTGAATTATTATTTAGGAGGCAATACTAAAATGACAGATTATATTTTGAGTTGTTGCTCAACTGCTGATTTAACAAGGGAGCATCTTGTATCAAGAAACATAAAATTCATTATGTTTCATTATGAATTGAACAATGTAATTTACCCTGATGACATGGGGTTAACCATGCCCCTCAAGGAATTCTACCAGGCCATGAGAGATGGAGCTATGACAAGAACTTCTCAGATAAATGTTGAAGAATTTTTAGAATATTTTGAGCCATTTCTAAAGGAAGGAAAAGATATTGTTCATGCCTGCCTTTCCTCAGGAATTACCGGGGTTATGAACTCAGCTCTTATCGCAAAGGAAATGCTTGAGGAAAAATACCCTGAAAGAACAATATATATTATCGATTCATATGCAGCTTCATCGGGATACGGTCTGTTGATAGACCGTATGGCAGATAAAAGAGACGAAGGTTTGACCGCAAAGGAACTCTATGATTGGACTCTTGAAAACAGATTAAATGTTCAACACTGGTTCTTTACCACTGATTTGACCTATCTGATCAGAGGCGGCAGAGTTTCTAAAACTTCCGGATTTATCGGAAATGTCCTTAACATATGTCCCCTTCTGACAGTTGACGCCGAGGGAAAATTAATTCCTAAATACAAAATTAAAGGTAAAAAGAAAGTTATAAAAGAAACCGTTCAGAGAATGGTTGAACTTGCAAATGACGGAACCAATTATTGCGACAAAGTTTATATCAGCAATTCTGATTGCAAAGAAGATGCAGATGCATTGGTTTCCTTAATACTTGAAACTTTTCCTAACCTTAAAGGAAAGATAACTATCTTTGATATCGGAACTACAATTGGTAGTCATACAGGCCCCGGAACAGTCGCTTTATTCTTCTGGGGTAAAAAGAGAGATTAAGTCGATTTAACAAAAAAACATATTATTTTTAATAAGGAAATACCGGATGAATTATAAAATATACAATAATAACTCAAACGACTGGGTTTTGCTAATACACGGATTAGGTGGAAGTATTAACACTTGGAAATATCAGATAAATGAATTGCAAAAATACAATATCTTAGCTATCGATTTGGCAGGTCACGGTGGCTCTCCTTTCAGTAAATGTAAGCATTTACTTTCAAGAACAGCTACCGATATCAATGATATTTTAGAAAAAGAAAATATTGACAGCGTACATATTATTTCCATGTCAATTGGAACTATCGTGGCGTTGGAGTTTATATATTTATTTAAAGGAAAAGTTAAATCTCTTATTCTTGCCGGTTGTGTAACTAATCTTAATATCGGCTTTAAAACAGTGCTTGTCTTTGTGGAAGCATTCAAATACATAATTCCTAAAAGTCTGTTTTATCCAATGTTTGCCAATATTTTGATGCCACTAAAGCACCATAAGAAATCCCGAGATTTTTTCATTAAGGAATCTTTTAATATGAAATCCGAAGCCTTCAAAAAATGGCTGTCCGAATTTTTCAAAACTCAATTCAAATTCAATGAGTATATGAGAATAATCAGAGAAATAAATCTTCCGGTGTTTTTCATTTCTGGAAAACAGGATTATTTCTTTTTAAACAGCGCAATACGAACCCATAGAAAAATCAACAGTGCAACTCTTAATCTGATAGAAAAATGCGGTCATGTTTGCAGCATAGAAAAATATGCAATTTTTAACCAAATGGTACTTCAGTTTCTAAATGAACAGAAATTGAAAGGGGCTATGCTCTCTCGTACGGTATAATAATTCGACAAAAACGTGTTTAACAAAAAAAGAGGATTTTCCAACAATCCGGAAATCCTCTTTTTTGCTTGTTTATTTCTACGAAAAAAAGCTCATCTTAATTTTCATCTGATTTGATAATTAATTTACCGTAGAATGCTTTTGGATTATAATTTATTGATTCGTGGTACTGAACCTTTATAATGTATTCACCAGGTTTTGATGGTGCACCCATTGGATTTTTTGCTCCATCTGCAGGACCTGTCGGAACATTATCATTCATATTTTTATATTCTTTATAATATGCAACTGACAAACGCAATCCATTTTCTTTGTCATCTCCGCGAATAATCATTGACTCATCCCAAGGATAAGGCTGTTTTACTCCGGTGTAGTTTACTACTGCATCAGGCATTACTATCTTTGGTTCGTATTTAATTACCATTTTGCCTATTTCTACCTTTGAATCACAGTAGTTCTCACCTGCTTTTCCTTTATACTGAAGTTTAACATAACAACGTGATCTAAACTCCGATGGTGCAGTATGTGGATCATCCCCAACTGCAGGTATCGTGCATGCTTCATCCAAGTAGTACTCAATATTCATATTTTCTTTTTTTATTGGTTCACCTTCGACACCTTTTACAGTGTAGTTGTTAAACACTCTCTGTTTTCCATTATAATATGGCTTGTACTCACCGTTAACTATAATGACTGGTGAGTATGGATTAATTGTTAATATTGCTTTAACATTTTCATCTTCATAATTTTTCAATCCGGAAACAATTACATAAACTACATATGATCCAACGTTTCTGTACTTTGGTACCGGATCATAACCATCACTTGAATAAGAAATCTTGATATTATCTTCCGGAATCTTTTCTCCATTTACTCCTGTCACTTCATAATTAGTGAATGCAATTGGTTTTCCTGTAAAAATCTCTTTTTGTTCCCTGGCATCAACATTCAGTTTTGCTTTATTAATAACAAGAGACACTTCTTTTTCTACAGTTTCTCCTTCTACCACTGCAGAAATAGTTACATTGTATGTTCCCGCATCGATTGGAGCATCTGTTGTTGGTTCAGTTGTTGTTTCTGTTGTTGTTTCTGTTTCTTCATTTGATTCTAAAACCTTATTATATGTTACTGTAAGCCCTTCCACTAAATCCGGATTACGAAAATCATACTTATCAAAGGCAATTTGCTCTCCAGTGTAGGTCTGTACGTCCTTTGGAAGCCATACCATTGGCTTAGTAAATACAATATGAATTTCAATAGGCTCTCTACACCCATCATATTGAGTTGTAGCGATGGTTACTACCTTTGGATAATATGTCCCAGGTTTTGAAGGTGCTTTTCCTGTATCTTTAGCCCCATCAGCCTCTGTTGTTTTATGTGTGCATTTAGAATCTGTGTAAAATTCCACATAATAACTTACTTTTACTTTTTCACCTTTCCAATTATAAACATCAAATTCAAAATTAATTTCTTTCAAATTATATTCAAACTCAGTTTGTTTCGGAACTATTTTTAGTTTGCGCATGTTGACAGTAGTTTCTTCCTCAACTGTACTTGGCGCCAAAGTGCTGTCCTCATTCTCTACAATCTCATTTGCAACTGTTCCTTCTGTTTCTGCAGCAAGTAATGAACGGTATGAAACAACGTCACATGTAGACGCCATTGTTACTACTGCCATAATTACTGCAAGAGTTTTTTTACCCCAACTTACATTTCTCATAATTTCTTTCCTTTCATTTTTCATATTTTATTTTTGGTTTTTCTCCCCAAACCTATGTCATTATACTAATATAGTTCTTTTATGTCAACAAACTCGTGGTTGGAACAAGAGAAAAAAGCACACCACGCATTGCAGAAAAAAAGTGGGTGTACTTTTATGCTATCTACGATTTCTTTCTTGTTTTAATATACCTGAATAACAACCAAATTCCGGATATTTTTCCCAATTAGCCGAAACATCTACTATATATTTTTTCTCTTCGTGACTATTATGTATACACTTACTCTTTCGCATATATAAATTACCATCTTCGAAAAAATTAAATAATACTACTTCTGAAAGTTCATTATCTTTATATGTATAGTGGTAAACAGTTTTTAAAAACAATCTCTCCTCCATGATTTTAAATCCATATATAAGAAATAATTCACTTTCATAAAAATAGACTATAACATCTCTCCCGGTAAATAAAATTACATTTTTCAATATATCATCTTCCCTGATTACAACATAATATTTCTCTCTCATATCATGCTTTTTCTTTGCTTCGTCTTCAGATATTTCACCTTTTACTTCTCTCTTTTGTTTATCCCAATTTGTACAAAAAATCATATTTATCAATTTTCCCCTTTAAAATAACCAATAATATAACAATATACCGCAAATTAATAGTACATAAAATATTGTATATGCATAGAACATTGATTTTTTTCTGTTTTTATTTATCCAGTTAAACTTCTTTCCAAGAAAATAAAGAGGCACTGTCAAAATACATTCTATAATTAGTACTTCGACAACTCGTAAAAATCCGTCAAGAAATATATTTTCTTCACCAAAGCCGAATATAAAATCTAGAAATATGACAATTACAATAACGCCAATAAAACTATAGGGTCTTCCATTTTCATCTTTCGGTGAAAAAAAATCAATTATTGTTTTTTTCTCCTCATTAATAAGATCTTTTGCAATATCAAAGAAGAGATTTCCTTTATTTTCCTCTTCATCGACATAATTCCAATATACATCTGTATTAAATGTCATAATATCTTCTTTATTTTCCTGAATCTTACGGGTAAGATTCATTGCTCCATTCAGTTCATTCATCTGCCTTTGAAGATTTTTCAAATTATCATCAAGAACTTCATTTACTGATTTTACACCATCAAAAATATCTTCTATATCATTTACTGATATTCCTATTTTTCTAAAAATAATAATCTTCTTTAATCTCTCAAGATCTTCAGAGGAATAATCTCTATACCCGTTACTTCCTCGCTCCGGATTTATTAGACCTTCTTTCTCATAATATCTGACAGTTGCTCTTGGAACTTCCAATATCTGTTCTAATTCTTTGATAGTCATTTTAGTGACCCCCTCTCTTGTAATGCCCTAATTATAAGGTATAAACAAGGTTTACAGTCAATACTATTTTGAAAAAAAGTGAGTGTAAAGTAACTTTACAGCAGCAAAAGCCGGAATAATCCGGCTTTTGCTAAAATCATATTTACTTACTCATATGCTCGCATTTCATATCTTCCATTTACATTTTTCAGAATACTATCATACAAGTAATTATGCCCTGCCACGTTTTGCATCAAAAGATTCTGATACAGATAATCTGCCACGTTATATATAGTGTATTCCTGCACGTCACTGTAAACACAGGTTGTCGGAAGTGTCAATATTATTTCAGGATTAGAGCCGCAGTTCTTATATTCGTTAACAAGTGCGATGTAATCCTCTTTAAAACGCGCTCTTCCATCAGTTGTAGTTATTCCCTCTAAAACTGAATCATTTATTCCAAGCATAATAATTACAATGTCAGGATCAGACTGCAACCCAAGTGAATATCTTTCAGTCTTTGAGTATGCGTTATCGACATTTCCTGTTACTGTTGTTCCTGAAACTCCGGCATTAGTAACTGTGTAATCAGAACCAAGCATACGCTGTAACTGGGAAGGATATGTCATGTAATCACCTGATGCCATATATCCGTCAGTTATTGAGTCTCCCACACAGGTTACTCTGATTTTCATATCCGTATTTTGCAATAAATCTTCAGCATGTTTTATTCTTCTTTTTGTCATAAGAAAAACAAAATTTGAGCCTGTTTCTTTCTTTATTATGGCACTGAGATAATTAGGTGACAGTCCGATTTTTTCACTTGCATACTGAACTGATAACTGTTGATTTGCAAACTCTTCATCAATTAGTTTTATCACCTTTTCGCTGAGCAGACTGCTGCTTTGTTTTCTTTTTTCCGCATCCTCTATAAAGAAAATATCACTTTCACTACTGTTGCTGTTTGAGTAGGAAATCGCCTTCATTGCATCAAGATAGCATTCTCTGCAATTCATAATATTCTCAACTTTTCTGCTCACTCCCATAACACATCTCATGTGAAGAATTCTCTCTACACTCTGAAGTATTTCCTCTGTGAGAATGTCTGTATATTTTTCAATATTTCTCTCTGTATCTGATATAACTGTTATTATTCTTCCTTTAAGATAACAGCTCATGGCGTTTACATATTTTCCTGCAATTGAGTCGATTGCCTCAACATACTTCTTATCTGTCCTGTTGTAATCTTTATCGTCAATCATTTTAGTCACAAAAACTGTAAATCTCTTATTGCTGTTTTCATCTTCAACATCAAAACCGTATTCATTTACAGTTGCCCTTAATTCTTCTTCCTCTTCATTGACATCTTGCTGTTCATCCAACAATAAAGGATAAAGAAACTCTGCCTTCTCTAGCCTTTTTATCACATCGGATTCATTGACAAATCCATCAAACTTCTCATCTATCTGCTGCCTTATTTTTTGCAACTCCGCTTCAAATTCTTTTGCAGTTATAGGTTTTAAAAGGTAACTGATTATATTGTATTCTATTGCCTGCTGAGCATAGGTAAAATCATCGTATCCACTCAAGAATACAATAGAAAGCATAGGTCTTATCTTTCTGATTTCCCTTGCAAGTTCTATTCCCGAAAGGAATGGCATTCTTATATACGTAATAATCAGGTCAGGCTCTTCTCTCTCAACTAATTCCAATGCATCAATACCGTTGCCTGCCTCTCCAACAACTTCAAATCCATATTTATTCCAATCAACTTTGTCAATCAGACCTCTTCTGATTATCGCCTCATCATCCGCCACAATAACTTTATACATATATAACCTCGTTCGTTAATTATCTTTGGTATTTTTATCTCAAAATTTATTCTGTAATTATATAACTAATATTTCCGTATTTATTCTGTATTCCGTTCAACACAATTAATCACATTATATCATGTGAAATAATATTCGCAAATTTAATTAGTTTTACCATTCTAAGACATTATTGCCTTTATAACTATATCAGCCTCTTCTCTTGTATTGTTTTCAGATAATGTAATCCTAATAGTTGACTCTGCCATCTCTTTACTAAGCCCTATTGCTTTTAATACATGAGATGAACTGTCTTTCTTTGCAGAACATGCAGAACCGGCTGAGATACAGATTCCCTTTCGATCCAGTTCTGCTATCAGTTTTTTTGCGCTTTTGCCTGGAATTGTGACATTAATATTTCCCGGAAGTCTCTTTACCGGATGACCGTTTAAGGCACATACATATACATTACTTTTATATAAATCACTTTCATATAAATCACTTTCATCTACATATCTTTCATTTAGCCGATTGTTTTTTATTCTATTTCTAATCTCTCTATTATTCATCTCTCTATTATTCATATTAGACGTAAGTTTCTCAATCATATAGTTTCTCAGTGAAACTTCTTTACTCATAATGCTATTCAAATTATTAATTCTATATCTGCAGGCCTCAGCCATTCCAACAATTCCTGCCACGTTTTCCGTTCCGCTTCTCTTTCCCATTTCCTGACCTCCTCCGAAAATGAGTGGTTCGATATCCACTGTATTTCTGATATACAAAAATCCTACACCTTTTGGTCCTCCAAACTTGTGTGAACTTGCACTCAACATATCAATTCCCGATCTGTTTACATTAATATTTACATGGGCAAATGCCTGAACCGCATCAGTGTGGAATATAATATTATGATAATTTGCTATTCTTCCGATTTCAGTTATTGGCTCAATTGTACCAATCTCGTTATTGGCATACATTATTGATATCATCCTTGTATTCGCTTTTATGGCTGATTTAAGTTGATCAAGTGATATAAGTCCATACTCATCAACATCAAGATACGTCACTTCCACTCCGTACTTTTCCAACTGTTTGCATGTATTCATAACTGCATTATGCTCAATCTTTGAGGTAATCATATGGGGAACTCCAACACCCGGAATCTCATTTAACATCGTACTCATAATTGCCCAGTTATCAGACTCCGTCCCTCCCGATGTAAAATATATTTCGCTCGGTCTTGCCCCAATACTTGATGCAATTATCTCTCTTGCGTTTTCCACATCTCTTCTGCATTTTCTTCCAAGCTCATATGCCCCGGAAGGATTTCCATAATTAGAACTAAAATACGGAAGCATTGCCTCATATGCATTCTTACACACAGGAGTTGTTGCCGCATTATCCATATATATCATATTTTCTTCCTCACTTTCATAATATTAACAAACAATACTTTTTGGTATTTCATGAATATAATCAGAAAAAGAATCTCATCATTACAAAACAAACCTATAATTACAGGTGCCTTTTTCCTGACTGCATCCGGAATTATTTGCAGACTGTTAGGGTTTTTATATAGAATATTCTTATCAAATACAATAGGTGCAAAGGAACTTGGCATTTTCCAACTTGTTATGCCTGTATTTATACTCGGAGTATCTGTGTGCTCAGGTGGAATTCAGATTGCAGTTTCAAGATTTGTTGCTGAAAATATAAAAAACAAAGATGAGTGCATAAACATTTTCAAGGCAGGTATTGTACTCTGTCTTTTTCTTTCAATACTGTCTTGTGGATTTATTTTTTTGTTTTCAAATCAGATTGCAACTTACTGTATCGGCTCTGATAAATGTGCATCTTTAATAAGATTACTCTGCCTTGCAATACCAATGGCTGCATTTCACTCATGCGTATTTGGTTATTATTTTGGAATAAGTCGTGCCGGAATCCCGGCCGTTGCAGAAATTGTTGAACAACTCTCCAAAATGATTGCCTTTGGAATAGTATTCTATGTTTTTGGAAATAATTTTTGTGCCAATAAAGCTGTCGTTGCTGTCATTTCTTTGGTATTGTCTGAATTTGTAAACACATTATTTTTGTGCCATATGATAATAAAAGAATGTAGATGTATAAGTACTGATGATACAACTTCTAACAATAGTTTTAAAAACTCACTTAAAAATAGTATTGCAAAGATTTTCAAAGTATCTTACATTCTCACATTAAACAAAGTAATGTTAAATACTTTCCAAAGTGTCGAGGCCTTCTTATTTCCAATCATGCTTTTTAAATATGGTTTATCAAAATCAGAAGCCATCGAAATGTATGGTGTATTTTCAGGCATGGCACTTCCAATTGTCATGTTTCCCTCATCAGTCATTACATCGGTGTCTCTTCTTTTAATGCCTAAAATCGCAAGGGATAATTCAGGGCAAAAAAAGAGCAGCCTAAACAAGACTACTCAATCAGTTACGACTGCAACTGCATTTTGTGGAATTATGTGCACATTATTTTTCTTCTTACTCGGAAATCCAATCGGACATTTCTTATTTAAAAACAGCATTGCAGGAAGTTATATTGTCACACTTTCCTGGCTATGCCCATTTTTATACCTTTCCATAACTCTTGGTTCAATTCTTCACGGCCTTGGAAAAACTACAGAAGCCTTTTTGCATAATATGGCATCTGTAATTATTCGAATATGCTTTTTAGTATTCGTTGTTCCACAAACTGGAATAACCGGGTATTATTGGGGAACACTTTTAAGCTATATTGTGATTACACTGTTACACTATAATGGAGTGAGAAAAGAAATACAGTAAAACTTTGTTTTTTTGTGCATGGTTACTTATTTGCAAATTGGCTGTTGTATAGTTTGTTATAGAATCCGCCGAGTTCTAACAGTTCTTCGTGGTTGCCCTGCTCGATGATTTTGCCGTCGCGCATTACTAGTATTACGTCAGCATTTTCGATGGTTGATAGTCTGTGGGCAACGATGAATGAGGTTCTTCCCTTCATCATTTTTTCAAATGCACTCTGTATCTTTAATTCTGTTCTTGTGTCGATTGAAGATGTAGCCTCATCAAGTATGAGCATTGGAGGAAGACACAACATTACTCTCGCAATACAAAGTAACTGTTTTTGTCCCTGTGACAGGTTACCTCCATCCTCTGTTATTAATGTATTATATCCATCCTTCATTCGCTTTATGAAACTGTGGGCATGAGCTGCTTTTGCTGCTGCAATGATTTCTTCATCTGTTGCATCAGGCTTTCCTGTTGTTATGTTTTCTTTGATTGTGCCCTCTTTTAACCAGGTATCCTGAAGCACCATTCCATAAGATGTGCGAAGGCTGCTTCTCTTTATGTCTCTGATATCATTATCTTCTACTTTGATACTTCCCTTGTCCACATCATAGAATCTCATCAGCAAGTTGATTATTGTGGTTTTTCCACAACCTGTAGGACCCACAATTGCCACTCTCATTCCCGGCTCAATATTTACATTTAGATGTTCAATAAGTTTCGTGTTCTTATCATATGAGAAGCTTACATCTTCTATATCCACTTTTCCTTCAACTGAAATCTTTTTAACTCTGTTCTGTTCACCAACTTCTTTGTCAACATCAATTTCTTTATTATTTTCTGTAGTTTCTATTACATCACTTCTCACAAGCGCCACTGCATCCTCACTATCCGGAATCTGTGGTTCTTCATCAATGAGTGCAAACACACGTCCTGCGCAGGCAATGGCATTTTGCAATTCCGTAATTACACCTGAGATCTCGTTAAAAGGTTTTGTGTACTGGTTTGCGTATGACAAAACACACTGAAGATTTCCTACGGTTATGCCTCCCATAACTGCTATGATACCACCGCTAATGGCAACTCCTGCGTACACAAGACTGTTGACAAATCTGGTTCCGGGGTTTGTTAGTGATGAGAAAAAGATTGCTCTTAGAGAATATTTTTTGAGTCTATCATTTATCTCATCAAACTGTTCTAACTCCTCATCTTCTCTGCCAAAGGCCTTGACCAGTTTTTGATTTCCAATAACTTCATCAATAAGGGCTGTCTGCTCTGCTCTTGTCTCCGACTGCAATTTGAACATGGAATATGTTTTCCTTGCAATAAAACTTGCAACAAACAAAGACACAGGAGTGATACATACTACCACCAGCGCAATCTTCCAATTAATTTTTACCAGAAAGAATAGTGTTCCAAAGATTGTAACCAATCCTGTAAATAACTGACTAAATCCCATCAACAGTCCCTCAGACATCTGATCCACATCAGCTATTATCTTACTTACAATCTCACCGGTTGGATGGCCGTCTATATATTTAAGCGGCAGAATCTGTATTTTTTCGAACGCATCTTTTCTCACATCTCTGACAACGCTGTAAGCAATCTTATTGTTGCATAGAACCATAAACCAGGAAGCGGCACTTGCAATAGCAATACATACTCCCATAATCATTAATATTTTGTAGACAGATACGAAGTCCACATTTCCTTTTCCTATGACTCTGTCAATTGCTTCTCCGGCAAGCATTGGAATGTAAAGTCCAAGTCCAACATTTATTACGGAAAACAATATGGAGCCTGCGAAAAGTATTTTGTATTTTTTTGTATACTGCAGAGTTTTTAACAATGCTTCTTTTTGTGAATATGTCTTTTCCATTACATTGCCCCCCTGCGCTTTTTATCAAACTGAGAATCATAGATTTCTCTGTATACCTCACACTCTTTTAAGAGTGTGTCATGATTTCCAATTCCTGCAACCTCTCCATCTTCAAGAACAATAATCTTATCAGCATGCATAATTGAAGATGTTCTCTGGGCAATAATAAATACAGTCGTATCCTTTAACTCCTTAAGAGCAGCTCTAAGTTTTGCATCTGTTGCATAATCAAGTGCCGAAGAGCTGTCATCAAGAATAAGGATTTCCGGTTTCTTAACCAATGCTCTTGCAATGGAAAGTCTCTGTCTTTGCCCTCCGGAAAAATTCTTTCCACCCTGAACAACTTCGGAATCAATTCCCTTTTCCATCTTTGCCACAAATTCATAGGCCTGGGATTGTTTCAGTGCGTCAATAATATCATCTTCCGTTGCATCTTCATTGCCCCACAAGAGATTACTTCTGATGGTTCCTTTAAACAAAACTGCCTTCTGCAAAACATTTCCTATTTTGTCTCGCAAAGACTCCAGCTTATATTCCTTTACGTTGATTCCATTCACTAAGACTTCACCGCTTGTGGCATCATAAAATCTCGGAATAAGTGATACAACAGTGGTCTTACCGGAGCCTGTTCCTCCGATAATTCCAATAGTCTCTCCCTTCGTTGCCTTGAAAGACAAATTAGTCAAAGACTCTTCTTTTGACTGTGCGTATTTAAGTGAAACATTCTTAAATTCAACGCAGATATTTTCTGCGCTTTTTACACTAACGCTCTTTCTTTTACTATGCTCTGATGAATCATTTCCTTCACTCATTATTGATTCTGTATTGTCAATTGTTTTTTCTCCTGCTTCTGATGACTTATCACCTGAATTGATTTTTGAATCAAACTGTCCATCTTCCATTGAAGACTCAAGTTCAAGAATGTCACCAATTCTGTTTGCACAGGCAATAGCTTTAGTAACTGTAATAATTAGATTTGCAAACTTTATCAGTTCCACAAGAATCTGGGACATGTAACTTACAAGAGCAACAACTTCACCCTGAGTTATGATGCCTTCATTTACCTGAACTGCCCCTGAGACAATTACAAAAATAGTGGCAACATTTACAATAATAAATGTTGATGGATTCATAAATGCAGAAATACGACCAACAAAAAGCTGCATTACATTTAATTCATCCACCTCTTTATTGTATGACTTAACTTCCTCTTCCTCTTTGTTAAAAGCTCTGATTACCCTGACACCGGTAAGACTTTCTCTTGTCTTAAGTGTTACATCGTCAAGTTTGTTCTGAACCTTCTTATAAAGTGGAATAGTGACTTTCATGATAATCCCAACCACAACAGTGAGCACCGGAATTGTGACAACAAAAATAAGCGCCACATTGAAATTGACAGTAAATGCCATAATCATAGCGCCTATAACAATAATCGGCGAACGCAAAAATAGACGTAAAACCATATTTACGCCATTTTGTGTCTGATTTATATCACTTGTCAGCCTGACAATAAGTGTAGATGTTCCGGCTTTGTCAAGTTCTGAAAATGATAGCCCTTCAATATGTTTGAACAATCCGTGTCTTAAACTTGCAGAAAATCCTGTAGCAGCTCTTGCCGCAAAATACTGCGCCGTCACCGAACATGCAAGTCCCACTGCTGCAAGAAGCAATAACAGCAATCCCATTTTCAGAATAAATGCCTTGTTGCCCGTATTAATACCATTATCTATTATCTGTGCAATAACTAATGGTACAAATAATTCGAATCCCGCCTCCGTCATCTTAAGCAACGGGGCGAGTACTGATTCTTTTTTATAGTCCGTTAAGTAAACTAATAATTTCTTCACGCTTCTACCATCTCTCCATTTGCAATTCTCTCATTAAGATCATTGAGATATATCCATCTCTCCATCTTCTCATCAAGTTTTGCCTGTGTCTTTTCTCTCTGCTGTGTCAATTCAGCAAGTTTGCCGGATACTGTGGCATTCTCCATAATAAGTCTGTCCAGTTCTTCCAGTTCACTCTCGAGATTTTCAATATCTTCGTCTATAGTTTCAAATTCTCTCTGCTCATTAAATGAGAATTTGAGTTTTTTCATTCCTTTGTTTTTAGTTTCTACTGAAGCTTTTCCATCACTTCCTGCAGACTCTTTTATATTATTTCCTAACTGGTTGCCACCATTTATTTTCCCTGGATTTTTGTCAGAACCGGTCTGCCCTGATAATCCCTCCGGATGCCTTATGGCAAATGCAATACTGTAATCTGAGTAACCTCCCTCATACTGCTGCAGATGTCCGTTATCCTCATATGCAAATATCCTTGTAACCACTCTGTCAAGGAAATATCTGTCATGAGATACAGTAATAATAATTCCCGCAAACTCATCAAGATAATCTTCCAGTATAGTGAGAGTCTCAATATCAAGATCATTGGTTGGCTCATCAAGAATAAGAACATTCGGAGCCCCCATCAAAATACGGAGAAGATATAGTCTTCTCTTTTCACCACCTGATAGTTTTCCAATTAAAGAATGCTGAATTGAACCCTCAAACAGAAATCTCTCAAGCATCTTTGATGCACTGATACTTCCGTCTTTTGTAGGAATAAACTCGCCAATTTCCTTAACGTAATCGATAACCTTTTTACTGTCATCAAGGGCTTCGTTTTCCTGCGAAAAATAACCAATCTTTATTGTAGTTCCTATTTCAACACTACCGCTGTCAGGTTCAATCAGACCTGTAATAATCTTAATCAGCGTACTTTTTCCACAACCGTTTGGCCCAATAAAGCCTATTCTGTCATTTCGAAGAAAGTTATATGTAAAATCATTTATAAGAACTTTTCCGTCGTAACCTTTTGTAATATGTGAAAGCTCAATAGTTTTCTTTCCCATTCTTGTGGCAATGGAATCCATCTCAACTGTAGATTCAAGTCTTGGTGCACTCACTCTTTGCATTTCTTCTATTCGCTGAATGTGTGCTTTTTGCTTTGTACTTCTTGCTCTCGCTCCCCTTGCAAGCCACTCAAGCTCCGTCCTTAAAATACTCTGACGCTTTCTCTCGCTGGCAAATTCGCTGGCAATTCTTGCTTCTTTAAGTCTGATATACTCTGAATAATTTCCGGGATAACTGTAAATATTGCCCCTGTGAACTTCAACAATTCTGGTAGAAATTCTATCGAGAAAATATCTGTCATGTGTAACCATAACTATGGCACATCTTGTCTTAATAAGATAATCCTCAAGCCAGTCTGACATCTCATTGTCCAAATGGTTAGTCGGCTCATCAAGAAGTAGAATATCAACAGGATTAATCAGAACACTAACCAAAGAAACTCTCTTCTTCTGACCACCTGAGAGTTCTCCAATCTTCTTGTCATAATCAGTCATTCCCAGTTTGTTTAGCATAGACTTTGCCTCAGATATTTTTGCCATATCATTTGCAAAGGCAGGATCTGCACTTACCGCAGCCTCTATCATTGTCATATCATCAGTAAAATCCGGTTCCTGAGCCAGATAACCTATTCTTATATTATTACCCATAACAATCTTTCCATTGTCAGGCAACTCAACTCCTGCAATAAGTTTTAAAAGGGTAGACTTTCCCATCCCGTTAATACCAAGAATTCCAATTTTTTCATTTTCCTGAATACTGAAGCTGGCATTTTCAAGCAGAATTTTATCCGTGTATGCCTTATCAATATTGTCCATTGTTAAAAGGTTCATGTCTAATGTTTCGCTTTCTTTTTAAATATATGAAGTCAGTTCAAGACTAGCTCTTCATCTGAGCATTCCTAATTTCCTGCATCCTCCGGCGCAGGTTCATTTTCCACTGAATTGTCCTGAGTTTCCGGTGCAGGTTCAGACTTTTCAGTCTCTTTTGGAGGTTCAACCTTCTCTGTTTTTTCTTCCTTAGGAGCCTCTGTCTTGTTTTCTTTTGAAGGCTCTGTTTCATTTTCCTTTGGTGGCATAGTTACAACCTCAATATCATCCGTTTCCTTTTCCGTTACTTCTTCCGGTTCTGTCTCGTCATCTTCTCCCCAGTAATCGTCATCATCATCTTCTTCTTCATCTTCATTATCTTTTGATTTCTTAGTCACATTTTTTGTCTCGTCTTTCTTTTTTGTCTCTTCCTGCTTCTTGTCATCCTGCTTCTTTGTTTTCTTCTTTTCTTTAGTTGTCTCTTCTTCAGTAGTTGTTTTTTCTGTAGTTACTGCCGGTTTGTCATCTTTAGGATTCATCATAGTATGAGCCAGAATAATGCATGCAATTACAACAACCACAACTACTCCGATTGAAGCCCACATAACAATAAGACGTTTTTTGTAGTCGTTATCACTGTCATCGTCATTTACTTCATCGTCGTAATCTTCTTCATCATAACCTTCATCGTTATAATTATCGTCTCCGTAATTATCATCACCATCATAATAATCATCTTCCGGTCCATAATTATTACCGTCTGTTGCATCATCATCCCGGTATGATTCATCATCGTAATCATCTGATTCTCCATTATAATTATCGTCATCATAATCTTCCGATTCATCATTATAGCCATCATCATTATCATCGCTATAATCATCATAATCCTCATTGTCATCGCCAAAGAAACTATCCTGATCCGCTTCGTCTTCGTCAGTCTCATCAATCTCTATAAATTCTCTTTCAGAACAATCCTCTCCAGAAAAGAAATCATCTCTGTCTGCATCATTGACTTTTTTCTCATCATCAAATAATCCCATATCTATTTCTCCTCACAATTATTATGGTAAAGCAGATTTATTTAAGACTATACATGAATTCTCTTGGCGTTCTTGCCAAAGATAATACTAATCTGCCTTGGTAATTATAACATAATAGAAAAAAAAATCCCACAGTTAAAACATCATAATAATTGTTTTAAACTGTGAGATTTTCTAATTACAAATAATTATTTAAAAAATAACTGTGACATCATCGGAATTTATATAGTCTTTTATTATATTATATAATTTTGGACTTAGTAAAATTCTTTGTTCTCTCTCATAATAGATGTCAGTTTTTAAAACATCATGTTCCGAAAAATCAACTTCACCACACAATGTAAACTGCTCTATATCATATCTATCCGGATCCCATAATCCATATTCCCTTCCACATACATCACATTTTTTATACTCGTTATTATTTGAAATAATTCTGTATTCATTTTGAGGCGTAAAGGCATATGCTTGTAATTCTTTTCCACAATAAACAGGACTAAAATCTGTAGAATTAACCCCTTTTTCAATTATTGCGTTGTACAAATCAACTGACAAACATATTAATTCTTCTATTTCTTCTCCAAACTTATAAATACGTTTTGTTGTACCACCTTTTATTTTTTTTCCAACATTTAAATTATTTTTTAAAATTCTACATCCACAAGCATCACAAGGATATTCATTATATTCTTTACTTTGATTATAGAATTTTTTAGGATTTAACAAGAACATCCTTGCCTTCGCCAATTCTTCTTCACTATAATCAAATAGATATTCTATCATTAAGTGAACCTGCTCCTTATTGTCTGCAAATTTAAGTATTTCGCTAAAGATTTCACTCGGATAGTCAACTCTATAAATATCCCCTAATACAATTCCTGCATCACCTACTATGTATGGCTGTAATTTTTCACGTAATACCTTTTCCTCTTCTAGTTTTTCTTCTGTGCAAAATTCTTCGTAAACAGATATTGATATTTTAGCATCTATTTTCATATTCACCTCTGGTACTAAATCTTCGTATTATTTAATAGTAATGTGTTTTATTTTGATAGAAACACTGGAATAAATTCAGCATCTTTTACTTTATCAATAATATAACTATATAATTCCGGACTCACAATTGAAACCTGATTTTTATCATAAAACTGTCTTGAAACACAAACTGGAAAAGTTATAAAATCCACCTCTTCTTTTATATAAAAAATACAAGGTTCCTCTATTTTTTTATTTTCAATTGCTAAAATAGATTTACATTTTTCACAACATATATCATATGTATAATTGTCATTATATAAATCTATTTCTTTTTCACCATAGAATCCATATCCAAATGGTTCCTTTCCTCTTTTTGCCAAAATAGGTTTGAATCCTTTTTGCAGATTTTCATCTGACATATTATCAAACATATATTTAGATATTCCGTATAACTCATCTATCTGGTCACCGCATTTAATAACAAAATCTCCCGTATTTAACTTCTTAGTTTTACCGTCAGGATTTGCTATAAATTTATCTGCCATTTTGCTGACACCACATTTCTCACAGATTTCATTATGCGTCATATTGTCATCCCCATATTCTTCTAACTGAACTTTTGTGAACTTTGGAATAAATGCAACCGCCTCACTCAATTCATCTTCGGTATATTTTATTTTATATTGAGTTTGTAAATTTAACTCTTCTCCATATAATTCTTTCAAATTTAAAACCTGTTTATATAATTCATTATCCAAATTTAAATCATAATATAAAGTTGAATTAAATTTATTACAAATATACTTCTTTAACTTTATTCTTAATCTGTCCAAACTATGTTGAACTTCCCATGGAACCTGATAATTCGTAGTTTCAATAATAAATATTACTCTTTTTTCCATATTACCTTGTATGCATATAAAAAAATTATGCTCACATATTCCTTTCTTTTTTATAAAAATGTTTCCGCGTAATATCCTCTTGCCCAGAAAGCTTTATCCCACTTGCTTTGTAACTCCGGATGTATGTCATATATCATAAGTGTACTTTTTCCTTTAAGATATCCCATAAAGTATAATATACTTATCTTTGGTGGAATTGCAACACTCAAATGTATGTGATCCTCGCACACTGCACCCGCAATAATTTCAACATCCTTATACTTTCATTCAACTTACTCTATTCTCCCCAGCATAGCTGGGGGATTAGACTTTTCATTTATCCTTGACCTTTATTTCGCTAAGTGCTACTATTTAATATGGTTAAACACGGTTACATTTAATAAGAAAGTAACCGAAAAAAATAAATAAAAAAGAGGTATACAAAATGAGTAAGAGTTTTGACGATTTACTTGCAAAGGTAGCAGAATGCTCTCTTAAGAAAGTTGCTGTTGCCTGCGCTCAGGACGATGCAGTATTAGAAGCTGTTAAAGCTGCAAAAGAACGTAATATTGCTGAAGCTATTTTAGTTGGTGATGAAGAAAAAATCAGAACAATCGCTAGTGTTCTTAAGATGGATGTTAAGGATTTTGAAATTATCGATGTTAAAGACCCTATCGAAGCTGCAAGAACTGCTGTTAAGCTTGTTCATGACGGTAAGGCAGATATGTACATGAAAGGACTTATTGATACAAAGTCTTTCCTTAGAAGTGTACTTGACAAAGAGGTTGGTCTTAGAACAGACAAGACTTTATCTCATGTTTGTGTATTTGAAATTAAAGGTATGGATCATCTTTTATTCTTATCAGATGTTGCGTTCGTTCCATATCCTGATCTTGATACAAAAGCACAGATTATTTCTAACACAGTAGAAATCGCTCACGCATGTGGTGTTGAGTGTCCAAAGGTTGCTCCTCTTGCAGCTGTTGAGGTTGTTAATCCAAAGATGCCATGTACAGTTGATGCTGAAGCACTCACAAAGATGAACGAAGAAGGAAAGATTACAGGATGTATCGTTGACGGTCCTCTTTCACTTGACCTTGCTATTGAGCCACAGGCTGCATTCCACAAGGGAACTACTAACAGAAAGATCGTAGGTGATGCTGATGTATTATTGTTCCCAGACATTCAGGCAGGTAACATTACATACAAGTGTTTAGTTCACACTGCTGACTGCAAGAACGGTAACATCTTAACAGGTACAAGCGCTCCTGTTATCCTTACATCACGTTCAGATGAATTCGAAGTAAAGGTTAACTCAATCGCACTTGCTGCTGTTGTTGCTGAAGCTATGAATAAATAGTATATTCGCCAATTAATATTTAAAATTTACTAGTCATTAATGTTAGCGAATAGTAAAACCAAAATATAAAAATAGATAAGGAGATTATTATGTCATACAAGATTTTAATTATCAATCCGGGTTCTACTTCTACTAAGATTGGTGTTTATGAAGACGAAACACAGCTTATGGAAGAAACTCTCAGACATTCAACTGAGGAAATCGCTCAGTACGATACAATTTATGATCAGAAGGATTTCAGAAAGAACGTTATTCTTGATGTATTAAAAGAAAAAGGTGTTAACCTTTCTGATATCGATGTAGTAGTTGGCCGTGGTGGTTTATTAAAGCCAATCCCAGGTGGTACATACGCTACTACTCCTGAACTTCTCGAGGACTTAAAGATTGGAAGACAGGGACAGCACGCTTCTAACCTCGGTGGTATTCTTGCAAAAGAAATCGCTGATGAGACAGGTGTTCCTTCATACATCGTTGACCCTGTAGTTGTTGATGAGTTGCAGGACGTTGCAAGACTTTCAGGACATCCTGAGATTCCAAGAATTTCTATTTTCCATGCTTTAAATCAGAAAGCTGTTGCTAAGAGATATGCAAAGGAAACTGGAAAAGCTTATGAGGACTTAAACTTAATCGTTGTTCACATGGGTGGCGGTGTTTCAGTTGGTGCTCACAAGGCAGGTAAGATTATCGATGTTGCAAATGCCCTTGACGGTGACGGTCCATTCTCTCCAGAGAGAGCCGGCGGACTTCCATCAGGTGGTCTTATGAAGCTTTGCTTCAGTGGAAAATATACACAGGCTGAAATCGGTAAGATGATCAACGGTAACGGTGGTTTCAATGCTTACGTTGGAACAAACGATATGAGAGACTTAGTAAAGATGGCAGAGACTGATCCAAAGGCTAAACTTGTTATGGATGCTTTCCACTACCAGTTAGAAAAAGAAATCGGTGCTATGGCCGTAGTTCTTGGTGGAAAAGTTGACCAGATTATCTTGACAGGTGGTATTGCTTACAACGCAATCACCCAGGAAACAATGAAGGCTGCAGTTGATTGGATTGCTCCTGTTACTGTATATCCCGGTGAAGATGAATTACTCGCACTTGCACAGGGTGCATTAAGAGTTATGACAGGCGAAGAAAAAGCAATGGAATATTAAAAAATAACCAAAATAAGAGACGGTTCATTACGAACCGTCTCTCTTTTTTGTTATTCTAAAATAATAACTTAAAACTATTTGATAGTTTTCTTTTTAGACCACTTACCATATTTTTTCTTTCCATTAACAGTTACATATTCTCTGACCTTAATATAGTATTTTTTCTTAGCTTTAAGCTTCTTTAATGTGACATTTATCTTTTTAGAATACTTTGTCTTAGTGGTCTTCTTAGTAAATTTCTTTGATGTAGAATATTTAATCTGATATCCCTTTGCTTTAGTAATTTTTGACAATTTTATTTTTATTGTCTTTCCGTTAGAACTACGTTTAGCTTTCTTTATCTTAACTCTGTTCAAAGTAGTATCAGCTTTTTGTGTAGTTGTCTGAGCCTGCGCTGTTGTCTGAGCCTGCGCTGTTGTCTGAGTCTGTGTTGTTGCCTGCTCTTTGTTATTATCCTTATTAGAATCATCTGTCTTTTTAACTACCTTTGGTTCAATCTTGATTCCCTTTTTAATATTTTCGACAGTTGCAGTATATTCGAATTTTCCTGTTGCCGGATTCTTTACAAGTACTTCTCCGTTAACAGTTATAGCATTAAGATCATATCCTTCTTTCGGACTGAATGTAAGTGTGATTGTTTCGCCCGGATAATAATAACCTGTACCTTCGACATCAACACCTTCGATGTCATTAACTGCTACTTTTTCGAAAACTGAATCAACAGGAATACTATACTCGAACATTTTAACAGGTTCACTCTCTTCGCCATCTCCGCCTAACAGCATTAAAAGAATAAGTAATAGAAGATCATCAAAGCCACCATCTTCTTTGATATTATGGTATTTTTCCAGAATATCTTCTGAGAACAGACTAAAGGAGTCATCCATCATACTACCAATCAAATATACTCTATCCTTAACAGGTGCTGCAAGAACGTACTGAATACCTTCTTCCTTTAATGACTTCTTGTCTAATACATATCCGGCTCCTCTGTATGTGTCTGTGTTAATATCATAAATGAATATATCTCCATATCCTTCTGCTCTAATTCCTGATATTAGCAATCCATCATTAATAACACTGACCTGAACATCATCTAAAGACTCTTCACTGTACAAATAAGGTACTTCTACTGTGGTACTCTGTTTCTTCCACTCTTTGCCATCAAAAATCCAGTTTGGCGCTATTACTTGCAAATCTGTATCAGTCTTCTCATCGTAATCAAAATCAAGGTTCATTGTAACAACTAACTTATCGCCAACCTGATACATATAATATATATCTATACCCGGAACAGTTCCTAAATCCTGAGTCTCAACAAATTCAGTTTTTCCACTCTCCGACTCATCAATCTTATAAACCTTGTATTCAAATTCAAATTCGTCTAAATCATCACCATCTATTGGTTCACCATCTATAGGATCACCATCTATTGGTTCATCTTCAATTGGTTCAGCATCTATTGGTTCATCTTCAATTGGTTCAGCGAAATCATTTTGATCTTCGATATAATAAAGATTATTGTTATATGAAATAAGTCTGCTTTGAGAATACGGATTATGTGACTCAATTTCTTTAATAAACTTCCACTCATCTTTCTCAATGTCATATTTGACAAGACCAAATATCTCGGCAAAATCTATTCCGGCATGAGCTATACAATATATACTTCCTTTAAAATATGTTGGAGATTGAATTTCAACAGATTTTTCCGACATACCAACCATTCCAAACAAATCAAGTGTAAGTTTGCTGTCACGTGTTTCCCACTGAATAGGCTCATTAACATCATCAGGTATTTTTCCTATTTGTATTCCGTCACTATCTGAAAGATACACTAATTCATTTCCTGTTGAAATCAATTTGTTCCAATCATATATGTCAAAGCCTTCATTTTCTACAACATTTAAGTTTTTACCATCCAGTGTGTAAAGCTTTCTTTCAAAAACTGCATCTCCTGTATCATAAGAAACAGTAATTGTAGCATTTTTAGGTAACTTATCTGTATCAAGAGTGATAGATGATGTATCTCGATTCAATATGTCAGCATTCTTTCCATTGACACTGACTGTTCCTTCTTCAAAGAAGCCACCTTTTAAAACAACATTTTTATTGCTATCCAACTCTACCTTTTCAACGTATGAAGAAAGATTATTAATCTTTGAAAAATCAATCACTCCTCCGGACACACATTTAGATGTCAAAGCATCACTCTTTCTTGTTGAACCAATAATTACCTGCTTTAACTCAGTAGGTGTTTTGTCAGGATACATTCCGGCCAAAACGGCGATAGCACCGGTCACATGAGGTGTTGCCATTGATGTTCCATTATAGAAATCATACTTTCCAAATTCTTCAATGTCTGCATTTTCTTTACTAGTACCAAATGCATCGAAATAACAGCAAAATTCACCTTCTTCGTCAATAGTAATTTCTATCACCAAACTTCTTTTCTGTGCTTCTTTAACACTTTCAACTGCCTGTTTACTTGCAAAGCCCCAATAATTAGTGTCTTTTTCAAGCAGTGCATATCCCATATACTCATCTTCGTCTACATCAATATTACACAATCCATCTTCGTCAAGTTCTTTATCATATACTAATGCTACTGCTTCTCCTGCATCTCCATATTCACCCTCTATAGCCTTTCCTCTAAGAGCAATTGTACTATAAATAGGAGACTCTGATTTTTCGACATCATACGGAAAATAAATATCATATTTTTCTCCATATTGAGCACCTGAAATAGAAACTTTTAATGATTTGTTGTTATCATTCTCTCCAAAAAACTCTTCGTCTGTATAAGAAACAGAAACTTCTCCTTCACCATCTGTGCTATATCCCCATTTGATATCGTTCTCATCTGTCTCTACATCGATGTATCCATCATTGCCAATAATCTGCACTAAATTCTTATCATCATCAAAAGATTCATACACTGATGCAAGATCTGCTAATTTTGCTTCATCATATATGATTGGATTAAAGCACTCATATGAAACTGTAGATAATATAGTAGTTCCCGGTGCAGCTACATCAACTAATGACTCACCATAGTTAGAGAATGCTGCAAGCTCATCTTTTTCATTTGATGCTGCTACTGATACTATGTAATCACTGTCATAAGAACAAGGATAAACCGGATTGGCATCATTGTAATTAGACTCATTTCCGGCAGCCATTGCAAACAATGCTCCTTTTTCTCCTATCATATTGATGAGAGTCTTAACAATATCACTGGCGCCACCACCGCCATATGAACAGTTAATTGATACGATATTGACACCAAGTTGTTGAGCTCTATAGATATAATTGAGTGCACCTATTTCGCCGTCATTGTATCCAGAACCATCTTCATCAAGAAACTTAAGTGCCATAATCTTTACATTATCACTTTGAGAAACTCCTGCAATACCTGTCTCATTATTTGCAAGGGCTCTGATAATACCTGCGCAATGTGTTCCATGACCATTGTCATCAATAGGTTCTTCATCAAAATTTACAAAATCATATCCATGCTCTCCTGATAAATTGTAAGACGTAAATGGATTTTCCCACATAACATCCTGAAGATCCTCATGTTCATAATCAACACCGGTATCAATAATAGCTACTACTTTTTCTTTTGATTCTGATTGATCAGTAATTCCTTCATAATCAGCATTGATATCTAATCCAGCACTTCCTGCTTGCTGTCCTTTATTATCTAACGCCCACTGATAATTTGAAAAAGCATCATCAGTATCAAGTGCGTGCTCTTTGTAATTAGGTGTAATACTGATAAGCTGCTTTTTTTCCTTAAGTTTCTTAAGCAAATCAATTGTAGAAAGTTTGTTTGATTTTATTACTGAAACCGAAATATTATTTCCACGCTTTCCATCCGCACTTTTTTTGGCATACTTCTTGCTATTAATATTATTGAAATCATAAGTTTTCTCAATCGAGAAATCTTTATCTTTCATGAGTGATTTTGTACTGATAACATCGTTATAGTACATAATGATTGCTTCTCCCTCAGCGTACTCAACGCCCTTTTCGAGAGTAACTTTGTTGTCATCAGCATTATTATGTCCACTTGCATTAAAGGCTGCTGCATTGGCCGGAATAGCTGAAACAACTAAACTTGCTGACATACTAACTGCCAACATTGACTTAAATATTTTTTTCATAAATACCTCCTGTTCAAAGTTTGTACCGATTACCACCTTAAATTTGATTATATCACACTTCTTCACATATTACACTTAACAACTTCAAAAAATCTACCTGTCTTAATCTCCGTTCTGCATTTTACATTCTACATTCAAGTTGCAATAATCTTTAAGGATGGATATTATTAATCAAAGAGATGTAGATTATTAACATTTTTGTCATTTTAAACTATACTTAATTATATAATTTTCCTTGATTTTTCACGTTTTTCAAGTTTTCCCAATAAAAATATTTTTATCTGATACTTATTTTACTTCACTAAAAAATCCCACTTATATCTAAAAACACTTTTATAAAAAAACTCCACTTTTTAATATTTTTCAGGCAATTGAATCTTGTTAGCAAAAATAAGTCATGCTATAATCTGTGTGATTTAAGGAACGGGTTTATTATTAATGTTTTTAACAAAATTAACATTGTTAAAAATATGTGGCATTGAACGTTAAACTAAATGCACAGTCTAACAATCTAATTATTTTTAATCGTTATTGATTATTATTAATCATTTTAAAATTTTAATGTTAAAGGAGAATCACAATGCGAAAATTATTCACTCATTTTCTTGTGCTTTCACTTGTAGTCACTTCTACCTGTGGAATGACACAGCCTGAGTCAAATGTGATTTCCGGAGCAGAAATATCTGCCTACGCGGATTTTACTTCAGGCATTCAGACTAGCAACCTTTCTTTTGTAGATGATTCAAATCCAAACTATGAATCCTACACCTATTCAACTTCAAAAGGCGGAGTTACATGTCGTCATATTGACAACAACAAATATGCTTATTTTAAAGCGACTAACAACTCTATCACTTCAAGCGACAATAACCTTTTTGTTGAAATAACTTATTTTGATGAGGGGACTGACGGATTCCAGCTTCAGTACAACGCACTTAACAATGATAATTACAGACAGGCTACCATAAATACTTCCAATTCCAATACCTGGATTACTACTACTGTCTGTCTTGAAGATGCAAGTTTCAGAAAAGCACAAAACGGAGGCTGCGATTTCAGAATCTGGGGACGCGGAAGCAAAGGAACTTCTATCTCCAGACTCAGTGTCACAAAACAGTCTGTCAATCCCAAAACTGAACCTGTTGTTCACTTAAACAGAAACACTTCTGTTTCAGAGTTCAAAGGCAAATCATTTGCAGGATATCAGGGGTGGTTTGGTACAGGTGGAAAATACAACTCATGGCAGCATTATGCAAACGGTTCTGCAGACGCAGACGGTACTAACTGGCCAAGGCCAAATAAGATTTCCATTGATATTTATCCTGACGTAAGTGAATACGACGACAGTTCTCTTGCCCAGACCGGATTTGCAAATCTTGGAAGCGGAGAGACATCAAAACTGTTTGACTCAAATACAACTGATGTTATTGATACTCATTTTCGCTGGATGAGAGAATACGGAATCGACGGTGCTGCCATTCAGAGATTTGTAGGAGGTCTTACAGGAAGAACAATCACAAAGTCTCCCACTACTTCTCAGTTATACAGAATTCAGAGGGCCGCTGAAAACAACAACAGACTCTTGTATGTAATGTATGACATTAGCGGAGGCTCGCAGATTACTGACACTAACGATACTACTTCAATCAGTTCTTATGTAAAAGACATGGAATTTGACTGGGTTTACAACATTGAACAGTCAATAAAAATGCTTGATTCAAATTCATATGCAACTTACAACGGAAAACCTGTTGTTTGCGTTTGGGGATTTGGTTTCGGTGATGTTGAAAATACCCGTCCAAGCAGACGTGTCGACTATCAGGAAATCGTAAACTTCTTCCATGACAGAGGATGTTACGTTATTCTTGGTGTTCCAAGAGACTGGAGAAGTCAGAGCAATTACATTGACATTTACAACCAGGCAGATATGATTTCACCTTGGTATGTTGGTGCTCTTGGCGATGAGGCAGGCGTTGATTCTGTTTACAGATATAATTTGGAACCGGATTTAAACTACTGTAAAAACAACAATATGGACTACTATCCTGTTGTATTCTCAGGATTCTCATGGACATTGTGGCTAAATGGAAAGCCGAATATGATTCCAAGAAATGCCGGACAGTTATTCTGGTATCAGGCTTATAAATTAAAACAGTTAGGTGTCGACGCTTTCTATATAGCAATGTTTGATGAGTACGATGAAGGTACTGCCATTGCAAAGAACGCCAGCGACTATTTTGATATTCCTACAGACCAGTATTTTGTAACTGCAAGCTGTGACGGCTACTGGCTCTCTTCTGATTATCAGTTAAGAGTTGCAGGCGAAGCTGTAAAGATGGTTAAGGGCGAGCGCAATGCAGTAAGAAATGTGCCTGTTGCTCATTCTCTTGGACCGATTTACTACAGAAACAGTTTTGAGAGTATGTACGTAAACTGTGCAGAATCTCAGTACAACGGCAATTATCCTGTTGATCCATGTTTCAAAAACAACACACAGTTTTTTGCAAACAATGTATCGGCAACAACTGAAATCAAACAGACAAACAATGCAAAGACCGGAAATTATGTTGCCTCAACAAAAGGTAATGCTACTTCAGAAAATTCATCTTACGCATACAGAATCTCAGAAACTGCTATTAAGATTACAAACGGAATGAAGTTATCATACTCTGTTTATCCGGTTAATAACCTTGGAAAGAATACATCTGTTGATCTTGTTTTAAGCGACGGAACTTATATCAGTTCAACAAATCAAAACCTGCTCACAAAACAAAATCAGACAGGTTCATGGAATGATGTTTCTTATACATTTGGAACACCTTCACTGGAAGGTAAGACAATAACAGGAATCGCTATTCGCTACGACGGAGTTGCCGGAAACTTTGAGAGTTACTTTGACAACATCATTATAGAAGATTCAGATAATGAAAATAATTCTAATAACGGTGAAACATATTACGCAGGAAATCCTGTCCTCACTTCTATGTTTACAGCTGATCCTTCTGCTCATGTATGGGCTGACGGAAAGATTTATATCTACGCATCACACGACATCTTTCCTTCAAGAGGATGTGACCTTATGGACAAATATCACGTATTCTCTTCAGACAACATGGTTACCTGGAAAGATGAAGGCGAAATTCTCTCATCTTCCGATGTTTCCTGGGGAAGACCTGAAGGTGGATTTATGTGGGCTCCTGATGCAGCTTACAAAAACGGAACATACTACTTCTATTTCCCACATCCAACAGGTTCCGGAGATTTATGGAACAGTACATGGAGAATCGGTGTTGCCACAAGCAACAGCCCGGCAAGCGGATTTACCTGCGCAAATGATGGCTATATCAAAACTGTAGATGGTTCGCCATATGTAACAAATATTGACCCTTGTGTATTTAAAGATGACGACGGAACATACTATCTCTACACAGGTGGTGGCGCAAACTGCTACGTTGCAAAGCTTAAAGATAACATGACACAGCTCGCTGAAAATCCTGTCAAAATTGACGGTTCTCTGACAGATTTCCATGAGGCAATGTGGGTATTTAAGAGAAATGGAACCTACTACGCAATGTATGCAGACAATACTTCAGGACAGAATCTTATGAGATACTCAACTGCTTCTTCTCCTTACGGACCATGGAGAGAAGGCGGAATCGTATTAAACGGCACAGGCTGTGATACAACTCACGGCTCTATCGCAGAATACAAAGGACACTGGTATTTGTTCTACCATAACTGCGAAATTTCAGGAAACGGAACATTGAGAAATGTTTGTATAGACGAGGTATTCTTTAACAGTGACGGTTCAATTCAGACTGTAACACAGACTAAACAGGGGGTTGCCGCAGTTGACAATGTAAATCCAAGTGATTTGCAAAATTCTAACGTAAATCCTGACACTTCTATTTTTACTGAAAAGACCGATTACGCTGTATCGTCTGCAACAATTAGTGGTGGGGCTACATTAGGTAACAATGTTATTGAAAACCTTCACATAGAGGGTGCATCTGCCACATGGAACAACATTAATGGCGGTAAAGGCGGAAAGGCACTTCTGACCGTATATTACGGAACACCTGACGGTGCTACTGCTCTTGTTCACAGTTCAGGAGACAGAACCGGCGACGGATACTTTATGAAATTTAATAAAACAACAGGTTGGGGAGATTATTCAGGAGTATCGACCTGCTTTATTGATTTAAATGCAGGAAATAGCAATACAGTTCAGTTAGTATGCGGAATGGGTGGTGTAAATATCATTGGTATTTCAGTTTCACTGATTGATCCTAACTATGAACCTCCGACAGAAAAGCCAACTGAAACACCTACAGAAGTTCCAACTGAGGTTCCAACTGAGGCTCCAAATGTAATCACTGTTTCAGATAAACTTGAAGTAAACGGATTCCAGGTGAGCCGCAACGCTGAAGGTTTGAGAACACTTTATACAGTAGAAAAAACAATTAACAATAAATCCGTTGTTGAGCGCGGTCTTATTTATTCACTGACAGATTATGCTCAGGACAATGAGATGTATGTGGGAAGTTCAAACAACTATGTAAAGTACTTTGCGGGAACAGAGGAGTTTGGCAAACAGCCACAACTTAATACTACTCCTACTTCATCTACCTACGCCATGACAATGGAATTTAAAGATAACAGTAATGGAATATTTACAAAGAGAATGGCAATCCGCGTATACGCAAAACTCTCTGATGGAAGCTATGTATACAGCAATATCGATAAATTAAGCTACTTTAATCTTTGCAAATATTTATATAACAATAATCTTTCAACTAACTACGCAGCACACACTTACATTTACGATAATGTACTTAAAGTCGTAGATCCAAATTACGCTGAAATACCATATGATTGGAAAAATATATTGGTAAATCCGTAATAATCCTATAAAAGAGAGCATTGCTCTATTATTTAATAAGGCAATGCTCTCTTCTCTAATATAAATTATATAAATATATAGCTATTATTATTTATTTATCATCGCTCAAGTCATATTTCCATTTATATATATACTTTTCCTTTGGCTCAATCATTTTATAATCAGTGCCATACAGATAATTTAGGACTGTTCTGATTGTATTGACGCATGAAAGACCCTCAATACTCTGTGGTTCTTTGTTTCCAAAATAAACACAGTTAAATACATTTTCCATCATTTCACTCTCAAGTTTTTCATCATATTTGTTCTTATCATATTCGCCCATGGAAAATAGCGGAATTCTGGTACCGTGATCAGCCTGAAAAATGATTATGGCATTTGGATCATTTTCAATTATCCCATCAATCATCTTTGTAATTCTTTTGTTTACATATTTCAAATATCCTATGTATGACTCTTTGTATCTGTAAACCAATGTATTATCAACTACATTTCCATCCTCATCAAGTACACATGGCCTATGTGGACTTGACATATAAGCCACTGTAAGTGTAGGTTTTTTGTCTGAGTACTTCCATATTTCATCACATATATCAAAAGATTCATCAATTTCAGATGCATACTTTTCAACAAACTCCTTTGCAAGCCAACTCATACCTCCACTATTATTTTTTGTATTATTTTTTGTTAATACATTTAGAATAACAACTACAAAACTGTTCTCTAATATGTAATCACCAACATTTTTTTCATTATCAATAATTGTATCTTTACTACTCTCAAACAATACATTGCAATCCTTTGTATCAAGATATCTTTGATGACTGATAACATTAATATCATATCCTAAATCTTTGAAAAATCTGTACATCACCGGATTCTTAAGAAATCGTCTGTTTTTAGTTGATGTATTGCTTGTACTGGTAACATATGAATAATTAAACAAATTCGGAATAATATCATAAGTGTAGACAGATTCTCTGTTATATGAATTGTCTGAAACAGCAAATCCTTTGCTTCTTAGTTCATTTAAGAACTCTGTATTATCATAATTAAAATAGTATTTAAGATTTTCTTTTCCACCATATTCATCAAAAACAAAATAGTAAACATTTTCTTTAAATGATTTGTCTTTTGCGTATTGTTCCACTTCTACATCCGAAACATTCTGTTTCATATCTATTATTTTCGGAATAGCTCCTACAAAATTAATTAAAATCAGTACAGAAAAAGTTAATCCCACAATAATACACGGTGTATCTATTTCTTTTTTTGTAATTTTTAGAAAAACACACAAGCCTGCAATTAATATGAGCATTACTATTCCAAAACTCAAATCATTTACAGGTAATTTGCATTTAATAATTACTTTTTCTATTAACCTATAATTCATAAAAATAATCATAAATAAAGCGTCAATCAAAACAGCTTTATACATATCTTTAAAAATAATAAGTAAAATACATTCACAAATAAACGCAAGAAACAAGAAAAATCCAAGGGGAAATAATAACGTCTTCAGGCCTTCCTCAGCTATGTTCTGAGCCCACATAAATATACACGGATATGAACATACAACCAATATTATCCAAAGTGTAACCGGTATTTTTTTTACATCTATTAATTTCATTATTATTAATACTCCTTTTTATAAACTAGCAGTTTTATTTTTGTTAATCCTAATAATTCACTCGCCTCGAAGATTAAGCTCTGCCTATAATCTTCAATCACCTTTAACAAATAAACATCTGTACAGCAGGTAAAATCATTCAATTAAACTATAAGGAAAAATTTCACTAAGAAAATTGCTGCAATAATATATGTAAGCAATGATACATCTTTTGCTTTTCCAGTAAACACTTTAACAACTACAAATGAAATAATAGCAATACCGATTGCATGACCAATTGAGCCTGATACAGGCATGGCAATCATCATAAGGGCAACCGGAAGTGTCTGTGATATATCTTCAAAATCAATATTTTTAAGACCGCTAACCATAAGCACACCTACATAGATTAAGGCTGATGATGTGGCTGCCGGTGGAATTACCGCTGCAATTGGTGCAATAAATGTACATGCAAGGAACACAATACCTGTTGTGAGGGCTGTAAGTCCTGTACGTCCTCCCGCCTCAACGCCGGATGCAGATTCAACAAATGTAGTAACTGTTGATGTTCCTGTGCAGGCACCTGCCATTGTTCCGATAGCATCTGAGAGCAATGCTTCTTTCATCTTTGGCATTTTGCCGTTCTCATCGAGCATATTTGCACGACTGGCTGTACCTACAAATGTTCCGATTGTATCAAACATATCAATTACGCAGAATGTGATAATAAGTGTCAGTGCTGTAAAGAATCCAATATCAAAGAATCCCTTGAAATTGAATTTGAATAAAGTTGTGCTTGCAAGGTCGCCAAATGCCGGAACAAAAGCTGAAGCCCTGATTCCTGCAAAAGGATTTGTTCCAAACAAAACTGCCTCACCTGCCCAGTAAATAACACTTGCACCAAGCATACCGATGATAACTGATGCCTTCATTCCCTTCTTAGCAAGGATTACAATTACAAACAATCCGATAAACATTGTTACAACTGTAAGAACCATCGGTGCATAGGCATCTGCCATATTTTCTTTTGCAAGACTTGGTGTGAGAGTTCCAAAGAAATCTCTCATTACATAGAATGTTCCACCGTCTTTTGAAAAAACGCCTGCATTTGAACCAAGACCTATGTTAAGAAGCATAAGACCAATTGCAGGAGAAACACCATTTCTGATTCCAAGCGGAATGGCATCAACTATTTTTTCTCGAATGCTAAGCATTGATAACACGATAAATATTAATCCCTCAGTGAGGATAATACAAAGTCCTGCATTAAAGGAATCAACATAGGATGCTCCTGTTATAGCAGCAATATTAGTTACAACAATTGCAAAGAATGAGTTAAGTCCCATTCCGGGTGCTAAAGCAAAAGGCTTATTTGCAAGGAATGCCATTGCAAACATACCAATTGCCGATGCTATACAAGTAGCAAGGAAAATTGCATTCCATAACTGTGGTGTACCGTTTGCTCCAAATCCTGTAAGAAGATTTGGATTAAGAGCGATAATATAAGCCATAGTCATGAATGTAGTAAGACCCGCTACAATTTCAGTTCTTACATCAGTATTATTATCTTTTAACTTAAAAATTTTCTCTAACATGTTATTCCTTTCCTCAAAATGTATACAACATTATGAAACACCCCTGACTCAAGTTCACTCTGAATCAGGGGTATTTATAATCCTGGTATTAAATGATATTACCTGGTTTCAAACCGGTATCATCTACTATTATTTATTAGCAAGCTGTGCTTTGATAGCTTCTGTAAGCTGTGGTACGATTTTGTTTAAATCTCCAACGATTCCGTAATCAGCTACATCGAAGATTGGAGCATCTTCGTCTTTGTTGATTGCGATGATGAGATCAGACTCTTCCATACCTGCAACGTGCTGGATTGCTCCTGAGATACCGATTGCGAAGTATACCTGTGGACGAACTGTCTTACCTGTCTGTCCAACCTGTCTGTCTGCTGGTAACCAACCATTGTCAGTTACAGCTCTTGAACAAGAAACTTCACCACCGAGTACTTCTGCAAGATCCTCAAGAAGCTTGAAGTTCTCTGCAGAACCAACTCCACGTCCACCGGATACTAAGATCTTAGCGTCCATGATATCTACTGTCTCACCTACTGACTTAACTACTTCAAGAATTTCAACATATTTGTTGTTTTCTGTTAAACCGGCATCGAAGTTGATAACTTCTGCCTTTGCGCCTGGCTTTGGATCAGCCTTCTGCATAACACCTGCACGTACTGTAGCCATCTGTGGTCTGTGATCAGGACAAGCGATTGTAGCGATTGTGTTACCACCGAAAGCCGGACGTGTCATAAGTAACTGATTGTGTTTCTGCTCTTTACCTGGAATTGGGTTGATTGGGAAATCACCAATCTCAAGTAATGTACAGTCAGCTGTAAGACCTGTTGCTACTCTAGCTGAAACTGTAGGACCTAAATCTCTACCGATTGCTGTAGCACCAACTAACATGATTTCAGGTTTGAACTCATTGATAACAGCTGTTAATGCCTGAGCGTATGGCTCAGTTCTGTATGTCTCAAGTGCAGGATTATCAACAACGATAACCTTGTCAGCACCGTACTCTGCTAACTGATCAACTAAGTTTCCTACATTTGATCCAAGAAGTACTGCTGTAACTTCTGTATTTAATGGCTTAGCAAGTCTTCCTGCTTCTCCAAGTAATTCGAATGCGATTCCGCTTAATTCGTTATCTACCTGCTGAGCGAAGACATATACGCCTTTATAATCTTCTAAATTAATATTCTGCATGATTAAATCTCCTCTCTAACTAAATAACGTGCTTTGAAACTAATTTGTCCATGATGTACTCAACTGACTCTTCAGGTGAATCAAGAGCAACCTTTTCTCCAGCACCCTTACGTACCTTATCAGAAGCTTTAGCGATCTTTGTAGGTGAACCCATAAGACCAAGATCTCCGTCATTTACGTCAACAAGGTTAGCTCTGCCCCATGTTGTAATCTCTGCGTCAACTGCGTCAAAGATTCCGCCTGGAGTCATGTAACGTGGATCATTTAATTCAGAAAGAGCTGTAATTAATACAGGCATTTTAGCTTTAACCATGTGATGTCTGTCTTCGTATGCTCTCTTAACGATTACGCTGTCACCATCAACTTCGATACCCTCTGCATATGAGATAACAGGTACTCCAAGATGTTCAGCGATCTGTGGTCCAACCTGAGCTGTATCACCGTCGATAGCCTGACGTCCTGTAATGATGATGTCGTAATCTTTGATATTTCTGATAGCACCAGCGATTGTTGTAGATGTAGCCCAAGTATCAGCACCACCTAAAACTCTGTCTGTTACTAAGATTCCGTTGTCAGCTCCCATAGCCATAGCTTCACGAAGAACGTCTTCAGCCTTTGGAAGTCCCATTGTGATTGCTGTAACTTCAGCACCGTACTGATCCTTTAATCTGAGGGCAGCCTCAAGACCAGCCTTATCATCAGGGTTCATGATTGTGAGCATTGCTGCTCTGTTTAATGTACCGTCCGGGTTGAACTGAACTCCGCCCTTAGTATCAGGTACCTGCTTTATACAAACGATAATTTTCACGATTAGTACCTCCTATATTACTTTAATAAGTTAGCAGAGATTACCATACGCTGAACTTCTGATGTACCTTCGTAGATTTCAGTAATCTTAGCATCTCTCATCATTCTTTCAACATCATATTCTCTGATGTAACCATAACCACCATGTAACTGTACAGACTTAGTTGTAACTTCCATTGCAACTTCTGCTGCGTATAACTTAGCCATAGCTGCTTCTACAGAGTAAACCTTCTGTGTAGCCTTAGCCATAGCTGCTTTGTAAACGAGTAACTTAGCAGCTTCTACCTTAGTAGCCATATCTGCTAACTGGAACTGTGTATTCTGGAATGCAGCGATAGCTCTACCGAACTGCTTTCTTTCTTTTACATATTCGATTGTTGTCTCAAGAGCTCCTTCTGCAAGACCAAGAGCCTGAGCTGCAATACCGATACGTCCACCATCAAGAGTGTGCATAGCGATGTTGAAACCTTTACCCTTCTGTCCGAGTAAGTTCTCAGCTGGGATACGACAATCTTCAAAGATTAATTCGTATGTTGCTGAACCACGGATACCCATCTTCTTCTCTTTTGTTCCGAATGTGAATCCTGGAGTTCCTTTTTCAACGATGAATGCTGAAATTTCTTTCATCATTCTACCACGTTTCTCAACTTTACCTGTTACAGCGATTACGATGTAAACATCAGCATATTTACCGTTTGTGATGAAACACTTAGAACCGTTTAATACCCATTCGTTTGTAGCTTCATCAAAAACAGCCTTTGTCTGCTGTCCCTGAGCGTCTGTACCAGCACCCGGCTCTGTAAGACCGAAAGCGCCTAACTTCTCACCTTTTGCAAGTGGAGTTACGAACTTCTGCTTCTGCTCTTCTGTACCATAAGTTAAGATAGGATCGATACAAAGTGATGTATGAGCTGAAACGATAACACCTGTTGTACCACAAACCTTTGATAACTCTTCAACACACATAGCGTATGTCAATATATCACAACCCTGGCCGCCGTACTCCTTTGGAACAGGAATTCCAAGGAAGCCGTATTTTGCCATTTTTTCAACTGTCTCTACAGGAAACTGTTCATTTTCGTCTGTTTCCTGAGCGAGTGGCTTTACTTCATTTTCTGCAAATTCGCTGAAAAGTGTTCTAGCCATTTCATGTTTTTTGCTTAATGTAAAATCCATTTAATTTTCCTCCATTTTTTTATATGGATGAGGAAACAAATCACTGTCTCCTCATCTCAATTAAGGTATTACCCTAATTATTCAAAAATCTTTGACAATTCATGTCAGCAATAATTACTGAGCATCAACCGGTGTTTTTGTTCTGTCAGCATTGTATACGTAGAATCCCTTTCCACTCTTTGCTCCGAGGTTACCACCACGAACCATCTTACGAATAAGTGGACATGCACGATACTTGCTGTCACCTGTCTCATTGTAAAGAACATCCATGATAGCAAGGCAGATATCAAGACCGATGAAATCACCTAACTCAAGTGGTCCCATTGGATGATTTGCTCCAAGCTTCATAGCTGCGTCGATACCGGCGATATCAGAAACACCTTCCATCTTGATGAAAGCAGCTTCGTTAATCATTGGGATAAGAACACGGTTTACTACAAATCCTGCAGCTTCGTTAACCTGTACAGGTGTCTTTCCGATTTCTTCAGAAATCTTCTTGATTGTAGCAACTGTCTCATCAGGTGTGTTAACTCCTGCAATAACTTCTACTAATTTCATTCTGTCAGCCGGATTGAAGAAATGCATACCAATCATAGGACGTGTAAGACCATTTCCAATCTCTGTGATAGAAAGTGAAGATGTATTTGAAGCAAAGATACACTCTGGTTTGCAGATCTTGTCTAACTCACCAAATGTAGTCTTCTTAACTTCCATATTTTCAAAAGCAGCCTCAACGATAAGATCGCAATCAGCACAAAGATCTTCTTTGAGACCTGGTGTGATGCTTGCTAAAATTCCATCAACCTGCTCCTGTGTCATTTTTCCTTTTTCAACAAGTCTTGCATATCCTTTAGCAATCTTGTCTTTTCCGCCTTCTGCCCATTCCTGTTTGATGTCACAAAGTGCTACTGTGTATCCATCAACCTGTGCAAAAGCTTTTGCGATTCCCTGGCCCATTGTTCCGGCACCGATAACGCCAACCTTCATTCTTTTTTCCTCCATCTTTCTTGATACTTTTGAACGTATCATCTTATTTTATTGATATAACCCGTGATTCTACATTTCAATACATACATTTCAGTATCATGGACTCACAACGGAGTCTTTTGTGAAATGTATATCACAGGTTTATGCCTGAATAAATACTTTGAACAATACTTATAATCGAGAACGAACTTCTTGATTATTTGTTCTGGAAAGGAACTACTTTGAGTTTCTTTTCTTTGTCTTTCTCAAGGAAGTTTCCCATACCTGCAGCCTGATCAGCTGTCTCGAAGCAACTGCCGAATAACTTCTCTTCGATTACCAAAGCGTCATCCATGTTTGCATCAAGACCATCGTTGATAGCTTTCTTACAAGCTCTTACAGCGATAGGTGCGTTCTTTGCAATACCAGCAGCCATCTTCTTTGCTTCATCCATAAGTTCTTCCTGTGTGTATACAGCGTTTACAAGACCGATTCTGTAAGCTTCGTCAGCTTTGATGTTTCTTGCTGTGTAGATAAGCTGTTTTGCCATTCCAGGGCTAACAAGTCTTGCAAGTCTCTGTGTTCCACCAAATCCCGGTGTAATTCCAAGACCCACCTCAGGCTGTCCAAAGATAGCATTGTCAGAACAGATTCTGATGTCACAGCTCATAGAGATTTCGCATCCGCCACCAAGTGCGAATCCGTTTACTGCAGCGATTACCGGGATAGGTAATGTCTCGATCTTTCTGAAAACATCATTTCCCTTTTTACCGAAAGCTTCGCCTTCAGCTTTTGTCAATGTAGACATCTCTCCGATATCAGCACCTGCAACGAAAGATTTTTCGCCTGCACCTGTGATAATTAAAGCTCTTGTCTCATTAACATCGATTGAATCAAGTGTCTCGTTGAGTTCATCGAGTACCTGACTGTTTAAAGCGTTTAATGCTTTTGGTCTGTTGATTGTAAGAATTCCTACGAATCCTTCCTGCTCATATGTGATAAATTCCATATTTTTCTCCTTATATCTTCTCTTCTTCTGAACATACCATTGAGCTGACAGGCTAAGCCCATCAGCTCAATATGTATTCGACTCTAATAATAGTCTATATATTAGTCACGCTCAACGATTGTAGAACATCCCATTCCACCACCGATACAAAGTGTAGCAAGACCCTTCTTAGCGTCTCTTCTCTGCATCTCGTGAAGCAATGTAACAAGGATACGGCATCCTGAAGCTCCAACCGGATGTCCAAGTGCGATTGCACCACCGTTTACGTTAACTTTTGACATGTCAAAGTTTAAGTCTTTAGCAACTGCTACTGACTGTGCAGCAAATGCTTCGTTTGCTTCGATTAAATCGATATCATCAATTGTAAGTCCTGTCTTAGCCAATACTTTCTTTGTAGAAGCAACAGGTCCAACACCCATGATTGAAGGATCAACACCGCCAAGTGCTCCGGCAACGAATGTAGCCATTGGTGTTACACCGAGCTCTTTAGCTTTCTCTTCGCTCATTACTACAACTGCAGCTGCACCGTCATTGATTCCTGATGCGTTACCTGCTGTAACAACTCCGTCTGCCTTACCTGAACAAGCTTTTAACTTAGCAAGTGTCTCTGCTGTAGTACCTGCACGAGGTCCTTCGTCTGTATCTACGATGATATCTCCCTTTCTGTTCTTAACAACAACAGGTACGATCTCATCTTTGAATATGCCATTGTTCATAGCTGCTTCGCATTTCTGCTGAGAGTTTGCTGCAAATGCATCTAACTCTTCTCTTGTAAGTCCCCACTGCTCAGCTACGTTTTCAGCTGTAATCATCATGTGGTAACCATTGAATGCATCCCATAATGCATCATTAACCATTGTATCAACCAATGTTCCGTTGTTCATTCTGTAACCAAAACGTGCATTCTGAGCTGCGTATGGTGCCATAGACATATTCTCCATACCACCTGCTACTACGATATCAGCATCTCCAGCCTGAATCATCTGAGCTGCCATATTAACACAGTTAAGACCTGAACCACAAACTACGTTAACTGTAACTGCAGGTGTCTCAATTGGAAGTCCTGCTTTGATTGATGCCTGACGTGCAACGTTCTGTCCAAGACCAGCCTGGATAACACATCCCATGTATACGTGATCAACCTGATCAGCTGGTACTCCTGCTCTGTTAAGAGCTTCCTTGATAACGATTGAACCAAGTTCCGGTGCTGGTGTTGTGCTTAAAGCTCCACCCATCTTACCGATAGCTGTACGGCAAGCGCCTGCGATAACAACTTTCTTTGACATAATATAAATCCTCCATTAATAATAGAATTTTATTCTTTTGCATGTAAAAAACACGCATCCTTTTCAATAATAACATTAATACAATCTTCAATCAACAAATGACTTCAAATTTCGCGTAAAAATATTAAAACTGAGATTGTTATAATTTTAACAAATATTATTTCCTTTGTCTAGACATATGTTTAAATATTTATAAGCGACTTCCGGACGGCATGACTGATTTAATATTTGCCGGCATGCTGATATCTCAAAGTGCATAAATCAAAACAAACAATATCTTTTTAATAAGTGACATATCACTCAACTGTTCTTCCCTGAACAACTTGTAGAACTCATGAACTGTCTGATAATCATTCTTCTCACAGATTTCATTAGAATATGTTGCTTTATATCCGCAGGCAATCATATCGTCCCACATTTTTTCAGTCATTACTTTATCAACAAACATATCTGTCATACTCTTATTGATATCTTTATCCATTTTACCAACAGGCTTTAATCCCTTAATTTTGCAGATTCTGTAAATATCTCTGTATAACAGTCTTACTCTGGTATTCTTATCTGCATTTTTCATCACTCTGCGCTTATACTGTCTTCTGGCAATTAACTGCAGATATAATATAAAGGCCCCTGCCATCACGAATAATATCACCTTTCCAACTTTGCCCATTGGAATATCCTTTGTATGTCTGTTTATGTTAACAACACTTTCTGTTTCTGTCTCATTTTCAGTTGTCACCGTCTCTGAAGCTGTTGTGGTTTCAGGTTGCGCTGTTGTTTCTTTTTCTGTTGTTGGCTCCTCAGTTTTTGGTTTTACATCATCATTTATACTACTGTCATAACCAAGAGTATGTTCTTTCGGAACCCAACCATATCTTTCATCAAACACTTCCGTCCACGCGTGTGCCATGGCATCCGTAACTTTCACCTGGTAAAATCCGTTACTGTCCTTAGCAAATGCTTCCTTTGGAATTCTAAATCCTTCAACATATCTTGCCGGAATTTTCGCTGTCCTATACATCATAGTGGCAACCGTAGCAAAATGGACACAATATCCTTTTTTGGTCTGCTTAAAATGCTCAATAAAATCTCCGTCTATATCATAGTTATATTTTCCCGGATTAAGAGTATATTCAAAACCATCGGCAAAATAATCGTCTATTCTCTTTCCGGTCTCTTCTATATTTGGCCATTCCGAAGAAAGATATTCATCTTCATCGTAAAAATCCCCCAATCTGGTGTAAGCATTATCCAAGTTAACTAAATATATATTTTTATCTTCCGCTTCATTTATATCTTCCACTTCATTTATCCAACTACCTTTTTCGATAAGAACGCTTTTGACTGTATCAATTGGGAAAAAATTAAGAGAATATTCATCTACTTCTTCTTTTTTTCCAAGCCTTTTTAGTGTCTGATTATAATTCAGCCTGCCGCTTATTCCTATTGTACTATCGACCTCTTCGCAAAAATAAGGCATAGATTCACCCTTATTAACTTTTTTAAAATTAGAAAATTGAAATGCCTCTCCAATGCATGAAATGTCATAATACCTAACTACTTCCACATTATTTTGATTAAGGAAATACGGAGTAAAAAAATATTTTTTTAAAGACTTATCCGCCCTTATGGTTACAGTATTATCTTTTTCATTCTTCAACTTTTTACGATAACCCAAAACTACCTGATTATATGATTTTTTATTTCCAACAACCTGCATATCATATCTAAAAATATCGGGATCATCCCATTTGATTCCTATATAGTCGCCTCCCACAAAACCTCTCAGGTATAAATCCTCAGTAGGTTTATTATTTAGGAATACAGTCATGCACTTCTTTCCGGTAATCTTTCTCTCTCCGCACTCTGATAGTTTTCCTTCTGTGAGCCCCAAAGCATTTCCCGCTTTTTTAGAGCCACCAAAACCTTTAAAATCAAAATGCTCCACAATTGTGCCGAAATCAAAATTAACAATAGAATCCCTGACTGAATAATAAAAGCCATCGTGATCATAAGTCAATTTATCAATCCTGTTTCCGCTTATTATGCCTGCAAAACTCAAAATCACACATAAACCTGTAACCTGAGCAATCGTGAAACTGCTCAGTTTGTTATGACTGTTTGCATATATGGCAAGGTAAATAAGACCGCTTGAAATAATCATCCATGCGTTCAGAGGTTTTGGATATCTTCCTGTCTCAGCCACCACAATAATCGGGGCAACCATTATTACTACCGTTAACAATATCCCCTTTTTCAATCTGATAATAACTGATAGTATTATAGCAACAAGAAAAACAATCATGCAAAATATAATATTGTATATCTTCCCTGAAATATTATCTGTATTGAGTTCATAATAATAATCTTCACAAACTCTATCGTATATTGTAATGAAATAATTGATAATCAGCTTCAACTGATTTATATTGACTTTACTTAATGTTAGAATCACCATGCAGCAAAATAATATTCCAAATAGAACAATCATCCCCGTAACGACTCTGTATTTATCAAATCTGTTCATTGTAGGAATAAACACTACAGTGAATGCAACCAAAGTCAATAACAAATGAACAATAATTGTATTTGAGTTCATTCCACTTCCAAGATTGGTTATAGTATACGGGAAAACAGATAACCACATTTTAAAAACAGAAAATGACACTATATAAACAGCCATTAATTCGCATATAATTTCAAATATATCATTATTAAATTGTTCTTTTTTTACAATGCTAAATATATTTCTTCCCATTTAATCTGCTTACCTTCTTTTGCAATTTTCACACTCTCTTCATTCAATTTCATCTCACAGTCAAAATTAACGTTAATCAAAGTACTGCAATCTATTCTCTTTAAAGTCTCATCCTTCAAAACCTTCACAGCTTCCAAATCCTTATAAGGTTTTATGTACATCATTCTCCTAAGCGCCTCGTAAATATTTTCATCCTTGCAGACTTTTTTCTTTACAACGGCATCAAGTTCGTTATCATACCACAGGACAAGATGATTAATTCCTTTTTCTCTAATTGACAGTAACAAAGATGCAATCAAATCCATAGTCATTTCGTAGTTGCGCTGCTTGCTTTCTTTTTTGTTGTAATCAATCCATATAACCACCGGACACCCTTCAGGTTTCGCCCTTTCCTTCACTAATATTTCGTCTGACTTTGCAGATAATTTCCAATGAATGTCATGAACGGAATCTGATTCAGTATACTCTCTTATCTGATATATCTCAGTTGGGTCGTCACCGCTCTCTCTGTCTGAATACTCCTCTGCATCTCCTACAAACATTTGTGTTCTAAGAGTTACATCCGTCATTAACAGTTTCATTTGAGGCATAACGACCAATTCACAGGATTTATTCACCTTTTTCTTCATCGAAAGAAGATTTAACGGATCCTTGTACTCAACTCTCAACAAATTTATTCGATATATGCCCGTCTGAAATATCGCCACTTTTTTCTTTCCTGTTTTTTCAGAATCGCCGGTGGCTGATATTTTTACTTCTATTATTTTTTTCTTTCCACTTGCAATATTCTCTATGCTTACAAATGCTGTGACATTTGAAGAAAAGAAATGTGATTTATTTTTAACTTTAACTCTGATAGTAACACTCTTATTTTTTTCAGCCACTTCAGATATGGGAACCAGATTGGCTATTATATTTCTTCTCATTAGAATCAGATATAAAATACTCATAAAAAAGAATATTATTTCTGCACCAAGTATCTGTTTTACAATTGTATCTTCATAGATAAAATAATTGAAAACCGTTACCCCCATCACTATCAGATAAATCATTATTCTCTTAAACATTATTTATCGACCCCTTCATACTTATTAAAACATTTTCTTAAAAGTATGTTCCTATATCCCCTTTATTGTAGGAGCTTCTATATCATCCAATATGGCGTCTATAACATCGCTTTTCTTTATCTGGGCAACCTTTGCTTTTGTGCTTAAGGTTACTCTGTGAGATGCGACAGAATAAAATACTGCTTTGACATCGTCAGGTGTGACATAGTTTTTGCCTTCTATCCACGCCCATGCTCTGCTGAGTGCAGCCAATGCCACAGAACCTCTCGGGCTAAGACCTGTTGCAAGAGAACTGTTATTTCTGGTTTCATTTGCAAGTTCTGCTATATATTTGAGGACTTTTGCATTCATAAATACATTTGATGCCTCTTCCTGCATCTTTGTAATCACATCACCTTTTCCGTCAAATAACTGTTCAACCTTCTCTACCGGGTCACCTTCCTGTCTGCGCTTAAGGATTTCAACTTCCTCTTCGATTGTTGGATATCCCATATTTACACAAACCATAAATCTGTCTAACTGTGATTCCGGTAAAAGCTGGGTTCCAACAGAACCTTCAGGGTTCTCTGTCGCGATTACGACAAAAGGTCTGCTAAGTTCTCTGGTAACGCCATCAACAGTCACTTTTCTTTCTTCCATTGACTCTAATAATGCTGACTGAGTTTTTGGTGATGTTCTGTTAATCTCATCTGCAAGAAAGAGATTGCACATAAGTGAACCTTTTTTGTACACAAATTCATTTGTGTCTTTCTTATACACTGAAAATCCTGTAAGATCCGACGGCATTACATCCGGCGTAAACTGAACACGATTCTCCTCAAGTCCCATTGCCTTTGAGAATGCCTTTGCCATGGTAGTCTTACCTACACCCGGGGTATCTTCTATCAATACATGTCCCTGTGCAACAATTGTACACATGATAAGCTTGATGGCATCATCCTTTCCTACAATTACTTTTTTAACTTCGTCAATAACTCTGTTTGCTTCAAAATACAATTCTCCCATACTTCCTCCTAAAAATTTTTCACCTGACTCATCATGGCTAACAATCATAAAAGGCACTACACTGTAGAGAGAGTGTAGTGCCTGAACAATAATCAATAATAATTAACTCCAAGAATCTCCAAAGTCAACATTCTGCTTCTGTACTACCTGTCCTGTTTCAGCACATAACTGAACATAAAACTCTCCTTGTGTCAATTCAACGTAAGGATAAATATAAAAAATTCTTGCAAATAATCCGATTACCGGAATAGCCCCCAAAAATCCCCATAAAATAAATGAAAGATCAAGAACAAATGCTCTCCATTTGTTTCCTGTCATAAGATTTCTTGAAATCTCAAAAGCTTCTATTGATGACATGCTTGGATTCTCTGCTAAAAGATATGGAATCATTCTGTATTCATAACTCTTGATAACACCCGGAATTATGAAAAGTAATGTCCACAAAAACACCTTGATATCTCTGATAAATGACACTTTTACAACATTCCAGTATGAATTTGAAAATGCATATCCAAAAACACCTATATCAGGTTTTGATGTTCTGTTAAGAAGCACCCACTTCTTTCCTCCAACCGTCAAAGGATTGAAAAGAAAAGCGGCAAGTGCAAATGCAATTACAAGTACAATTATAACTATAATAATAACTACAATGAATATCGCTCCCATGGCGCCTGAAGAACTATTGGTCAATGCCTGTTCCATTTCCAGGTCTGAATAAGCGGAATCATCCAAATCCTCAAAGACATTACTGCTATCGCTGTCTGAATATGTGCTATCACTTGAATCATTAAAAATAGAATTAAGTGATGAATTATTTCCTGAATTATTTAATTTTTCAAAAGCCTTTATATAATCCTGTGATGTTTTTGCATTGGAAATATCACGAAAATACTCCTGATAAGCCTGAGGAGTATATTTTGTATTTACTGAAGTACTGCCGCCACTATAACCTGTTATACCTCCAACAAGCGAAAGTATAAGTGCAGCAAGTACACATCCCCAATAGTTTCCATTTAATAGATTTTTTGCTCTTTCTTTTAATTCTGCTCTTGTAGCCATTTTTTCCTCCTTAATCTCCCAAATCATACGGTGTTTCCTGATATACATAATAATTCAGCCAATTGGTGTACAAAGCATTGGATACACTTCTCCATGTCAATATCGGCTGATTATCAGGATTGTCATCCGGATAATAATTCTTTGGAATCTGTATATTCAATCCTTTTGACTTATCCCTCTTGTACTCCTGATCCAAAGTCATTCTGTCATATTCAGGATGTCCGAAAACAAAAAACTGTCTTCCTTCCTTAGCCATAACAAGAAAAACTCCTGCTTCCTCTGATTCTGCTACAACATATAATTCTTCTTTTGAATTAATCTCCTCAGTAGACACTCCTGTATGTCTTGAATGAGGTGCATAGAACACATCATCAAAGCCTCTGACAATAGGAACTCTTCTGTGAAGGACTTCATGTTTGTAGATTCCAAACATCTTCTCAGGAAGTTGAATCTTGTTGATACCGTAATGATAATAGAGTCCTGCCTGTGCCCCCCAACATATATGAAGCGTACTGGTTACATGATCCTTAGACCACTCCATTATCTCTTCAAGTTCTTTCCAATATCCGACTTTTTCAAAAGGCATCTGCTCAACAGGAGCTCCCGTAATTATCATTCCGTCATATCTATGTTTTTTTACCTCATCAAATGTCATGTAAAACTTGTTTATGTGATTTGCAGGTGTATTCTTTGAAACATGACTGGCCATATGAAGGAATGTGGTATCTACCTGAAGCGGTGTATTTGACAACACTCTGAGCAACTGTATCTCAGTATCTTCCTTTAATGGCATAAGATTTAGAATTATAATGCGAAGAGGTCTTATATCCTGATTAATCGCCCTCTCTTCATCCATTATGAAAATATTTTCATTTTCTATAATTGTCTTAGCCGGTAAATCTTTTTGAACTTTAATCGGCATGTTATCACCGTCCTATCTGACTAGTTTCTCACAAAGTGAGATTTTCTTCTCCATTTTATCATTGCAACCATGTTTTTTCAACTAAAATACATAGTATTTTAGTAACTATTCTTTTATGTATTTGGGGCTGGCATTGCTGAAAGGCTGAATAGTTACTGAAAAAAACTGCCATGAATCACATTACCATTCATGACAGTTTCTTATTTAATGTTCTTATACTGTAGACTTAATAATCTTCTATTTAAAATTATTTGATTTCTACTAACCATCCTTCAGGAGCTTCAATTCTGCCCATCTGAATTCCTGTAAGTGTCTCGTATAATTTCTTTGTGATTGGTCCCATCTCTTCCATTCCACTTGGGAAGCAGATTTCTTCACCGTGATCAACAATCTTTCCAACAGGAGAAATAACTGCTGCAGTACCACAAAGACCACACTCAGCGAAATCTTTGAGTTCGTCCTTGAATACTTCTCTTTCTTCAACTTCAAGTCCAAGATATTCCTTTGCAACATACATAAGTGAACGTCTTGTAATAGAAGGAAGGATACTGTTAGACTTTGGTGTAACTACCTTATTGTCTTTTGTGATGAATAAGAAGTTTGCTCCACCTGTCTCTTCAACCTTTGTTCTTGTAGCTGCATCAAGATACATGTTCTCATCAAATCCTTCATTGTGTGCAGTTACAATCGCATGAAGACTCATTGCATAGTTAAGTCCTGCCTTGATGTGACCTGTTCCGTGAGGTGCTGCTCTGTCAAAATCACTAATCTTGATTGTGATAGGCTTAGCTCCACCCTTGAAGTAAGGTCCTACAGGTGTACAGAATGTTCTGAACTGGTAATCCTCTGCAGGCTTAACTCCGATAACCGGTGAAATACCAAACATATAAGGTCTGATGTATAATGTAGCTCCTGAACCGTATGGTGGAACGAATTCTTTGTTTGCTTTGATTGTCTCAATGATTGCCTCAACAAACTTGTCCTGTGGATATACAGGCATCTCAAGTCTCTTGGCTGATTCTTCGAATCTCTGTGCATTGAGGTCAGGTCTGAATGTGACAATTCTTCCGTCTTCTGTTGTGTATGCTTTCATACCTTCAAATATTGTCTGTGCATACTGAAGAACACCTGCACACTCACTCATTGTAATCATGGAATCAGATGTAAGTTCTCCCTCATCCCATGCGCCGTTTTTGAAATTAGCAACAAATCTTTTGTCTGTTGGAATATATCCAAATCCAAGATTTGACCAGTCAATATTTTTCTTGTCCATTTATTTTTCCTCCATAATCGTAAAACTAAATCGTAAAACTTGTAAATTATTGACTACATTTTAATCAATTAAAGTCCTAAAAAATATTTTAGCACTTCTATATTCATTGTCAACATCAGATTATAATCAAACTTTTCCGTCAAGCCACTCCATGGCATCTGCAAATGCGACTTTCCACTGCTTCCAGTCATGCTCTCCCCTGCCCACAACATATTTGTGTTCCACTCCCAATTCATAGAGATATTGCGAGAATTCATCTGCAATCATAAGCAAATCTTCTTCACCGGAACAGGTCATGTAAATGTTTGGCACCGGCTTTTTGTCGCTTATTAGTTTCTCTAACAGATATTTATAATTCTCATCAAAAGGCCCGGGAACTGTTTTTTCTTTAAATACATCATCAAAAAAGACTTTCTTGAAAAATGCAAACTTTGTTTCTGATAACTTCGAAGCTGATTTTTCATACAGGCACGCCGGGGACATTGCGATAATTGTCCCGAAATTATTATAGTATTTCAAGCCGTTTCGAATGGCACCATATCCCCCCATTGAAAAACCTGCGATGCATGTATCTTCTCTGGCATTTGACAGTCCAAACTTTTGTCTGGTAACTGACACCAGTTCATTTCCAACAAATCTTCCATAATTGCCAAAGGCATGTCCGTGATCAATATAAAAAGAATTCCCGCAGCTTGGTACAACAAATGCCGTATCGTACCGATCTGCATATTTTTGCAAATCCAAATTATCCAGCACATTTTGTGCATCACTTAGCACGCCATGTAAAAAATAAACCGTTCTCTCCGCACTCTTCATCTGCGGGGTGACAACTTTTACTGTTGTGGGATGCATAAGTGCATGGGAAAAAAAGTTTAAATCCTGTATTGCCATAATTAATTATCCTTCGTGTAACTTTCTTACTCCCACCTTCACTTTTTTGAGGGCGGGGCATCTATTTCTTAGTTATTACATTTCCAAAAACTGTTCCTCAGTTATAATTTCCACTCCAAGTTCTTTTGCTTTTTTATTTTTTGAAGAACCTGATGTTGCATCATTGTTTATAAGATAATTTGTCTTTGAAGAAACAGAACCCGCAACCTTTCCGCCTCTCTTTTCAATGAGTTCCTTCAGTTCATTTCTGTTTGTAAAATGATTCAGGGATCCGGTTATAACAAATGTCTTTCCGGAAAGATCCTGCTCTTCGTTATTTTCTTCATTTTCTATTTCTATCTCGCTTAAAAGTTTGTCAACAATCTCAGAATTATTAGCATCAGCAAAATAATCCACAACACTCTTTGCAATCACTTCACCGATTCCGTCAATTCCACATAAAGTCTCAACTTCCGCATTTCTTATTTCATCAATATTTCCATTAAAATACTTGCATATAAGTTTTGCATTACTCAAACCTATATTCAATATACCAAGACTGTAAATGAAGTTTGGCAGTTTTACTTTTCTTGCCTTTTTAATTGACGCAATAAGGTTGTCGTACGATTTTTTTCCAAAGCCTTTCTTTCCGACTATCTCTTCCTCAAAATCATCCAGATGGAATATATCCACAAGATTCTTTATATATCCGTGTTCCACAAACTTTGACAAAGTTTCTTCTGACAATCCGTCAATATTCATCGCGTCTCGTGACACGAAATGTGAAAACAGCTTTATATGTTTTGCAGGGCATTCCGGATTTGTACAGATTAATGTCTTTATCCCGTTTTCGTTTTTAATGTCTGTAGCCATATTACATGCAGGGCATTGAGACGGAATGCCAATCCCACCGCTTCTTGTGAGATTTTCATCTATCTGCGGAATAATCATATTTGCTTTGTAAACAGTTATCTCATCTCCAACGCCAAGTTCCAGTTCTTCAACTATACTAAGATTGTGCACACTGGCTCTTGATACAGTAGTCCCCTCCAATTCAACGGGTTCAAATACCGCAACAGGATTGATAAGTCCTGTTCTGCTTGGACTCCACTCAATTTCCACAAGCCTTGTCACCGCTTTTTCATCTGCCCATTTGAATGCTATTCCGTTTCTTGGAAATTTTGCTGTTGTTCCAAGCGACTCTCCGTACTCTATATCATCATAAACCAGCACTAACCCATCTGAAGGAACATCGAATGTCTCGATTGCTTTTGCAAAATGATTTACGCCCTCTTCCATATTATCGGAAGATACCACAAGGTAATCAACCACTTCAAATCCCTGTTCTACAAGCCATTTAAACTTATTCTCTATAGAATTACTAAAATCCACACCATCTGCACTTATAAGCGCAAAGGCATAAAAATTTACATTTCTCTTTGCTGTTATTTCACTGTTCAGCTGTCTGACAGAACCTGAGCACAGGTTTCTAGGATTTTTATATTTTGAATCAGCATCCTCTATTGTTTCATTTATCTCATTAAAATCAGAATACTTAATAACCGCTTCTCCACGAACGACAAGTTCACCTTTATACTCAATCGAAAGTGGTATATTTTTGAATGTTTTTGCGTTAGCAGTTATCACTTCACCCACAGTTCCGTTTCCTCTTGTAACTGCTTTTACAAGTTTTCCTTCATTATACGTGAGCACTACAGTAAGTCCGTCCAGTTTCCATGAAAGCAGACACTTTTTATCACCGGCAAAACTCTTAAGCCCTTCCACTTCTTTTGTCTTATCAAGAGACAGCATTGGACTGTCATGCTGTTCCTTTGGAAGTTCACTTACAACTTCATATCCAACATTTACAGTCGGGCTGTTAGAAAGAACCATGCCTGTCTCACTTTCAAGTGCAACCAGTTCATCATACAGTCTGTCATATTCAATATTTGGCATTATCTCCTTTGCTTCCTGATAATACGCTCTTGAAGCTTTGTTTAATAATTCAACCAGTTCTTTAATTCTGTCTTTTTTGTTATTATCTTTTAACTCCATGTTATTAATTCCTATTCTTATTCCTATTAATTCTTTTCTATTTCTCAACATATTATTGAATCAGCGAATTAAGTTTTTTTATTTCATTCTCTGTCAGTTCTCTATACTTTCCAACAGGAAGATTTCCCAGTTCAATATTTAATATTCTAATTCGTTTTAATTTCTGAACTCTGTACCCTAGTTTTTTGCACATTCTCCTAATCTGCCTGTTCAATCCCTGCGTCAATATAATATCGAAAGAATGTCTGCCCAGTCTTGTAACTTTACATGGTCTAGTAACATTATCCAAAATTTCAACACCCTTTGACATTTTTTGCACAAATTCATCTGTAATCGGCTTGTCAACTGTAACAATATACTCTTTTTCTTTATAGTTAGAGCCTTTTAAAATCTTGTTTACAATACTGCCATCATTAGTCAACAGAATTAGCCCCTGCGAGTTCTTATCCAATCGACCTATGGGATAGATTCTCTGAGGATAGCCCACAAAATCCACGATATTATCAGGATTAGTACTATCTGTAGTACACTCAACACCAACAGGTTTGTTAAGTGCAATAATAACTTTTGTTGACTTGCTGCTTACAGGAACTCCCTTGACGATAATTTCCATGGAATCATCAACTTTTTGCCCCATAACTGCAACCTCGCCATCCACAAGAACCAGTCCTTCCTCCACAAGTCTGTCCGCCTCTCTTCTTGAACAGACTCCTCGATCACTGAGGAACTTATTTAGTCTCATTAATGAATTATCACTCTTTTTTTCTGCAGTTGTTATATTGTTGATTTTATCCTTTGTTTTATTATTTGATTTTTCCTTATTTTTCTTACCGTTATTCATCTTTACTAATTTTTCCAAATCAAATTTTCTTAATATTTGCTACTTATATTTATTCTTTGTTACTTGCATTTATCATTACTGTTTCAGGTTCTCAATCACAATCAATTGTCCTTTATCAACTCTTATATGGACTTCTGCTCCTATAAATTCATTACTAATTCCAACAGGAAAATCATTTGTCATGATTACATTATCCGCCTCATATTTTGCACCTTTAATTGTGACTCCAACAGCCTCATCTTGCAATGAAAAGACAGAAAATACTCCACTTTCTTTTTTTTCAAGAATAAGCTCACCGTTGAAGACATTTCGTATAATAACATTATCATCAATAATTGTGCACTTACAATTATGAGCTGACAAATATGAAACCACCATTAAATTAGCAATAGTGTGATCCAGCCTTCCTCCAAGAGCGCCAAAAATCACAAACTCTTTATACCCTTTTTCAATTCCATACTTAATTGCCAGCATGGTATCAGTATCATCTTTCATAGGCGAATGAACTATAACATTCTCTCCATTTGGAACAAACCCCAGAGAATCAAAATCTCCCATAGCAACATCCGGTGTTATTCCTGCTTTCTCCAAATATCTGTATCCACCATCAACTGCAATAACCAGATCATTTTTTTCTTTTAAAATGTTAATGCCGGTACAATCACCGGCACTAACTATATAACATATATTATTCACTTTTTTTACCTTCTTTTAATGCGTTGTAAAAATCATTCAAATTCTTGTCAGATTGAAGAGCCTGATTAAATGCATTATTGGTATCTTCATAAAGTTTCTTTACCTCAGGATCTTCATTGAGTGTATTTATATAAGAAGCAATATCTGCATTTGCAGCAGCTCCGTTATGAATAAAGTAAGATCCTGTCTCCTTATCCATAATTACATACAACACATCAATACCCGGTGCTAATGTTTCAATATTCTTGAACTCAATCTCGTAATATGCGTATACAACAAATGTATTTTCATCAAGTCCCGGCTTCAGGTAGCATTCGATGTTCTTATACTTTTTGATATATTCATTGCTTGCCTTGATACTGTCCATATCAACTTCTTCAATGTTGTCAACATACTTTGCTATGGATGCAGTATCGCCCTTGAGTCTGGCTCCGTAGTATAACTGAACAAGATCTGTGATATCAGGATACTGTTCCGAATCGAATTTGAGAGTTGTAGGTTCTTCCGTTGGTGCCTCCGTCGTAGTAACAGCCACTTTTGTTTCTACAGTTTTCTTATTCTTCTTGACATTTCTTCCGCCAAACACAATTGTTGTAACTATAACACATATAACCAAAAGCAATGCAACTGCAGTAACTCTGTGTCTGAGCCTAATCATTCGCTCTTCCTGTGGACTCAGCACTCTGTCCTCAATATTATCACCGTAATTAATAACTTCATTTATATCAACATTTCTGTTTTTAAGCTCTTTTTTGAGTTTACTCATTAAAAATCTCCTTAACTAATCAAAAAACTCTTTTCATTATACAACTAACCAATGAAAATATCAATTCTGCAGTTACCATAAAAAAACATTGCTTTTTGAATAATATTTTTGTAAAATAATTTCGATATGCACCCATAATTTAATGGATAAAATATTGCCCTCCGAAGGCGACAATACCGGTTCGATTCCGGTTGGGTGCACTACTTTATCAGCCTATTATGGCATATATATTTTGTCATCACTTCTTCTGTAAATGTATGCATGTCCTGATAATATTTCTTCAGGCGTCACCTCTTCATTATTTACATCCTTTATAATCGATTCAAAATCTTTAGGATTCATTTGTTCTTCCATTGGAATAATAATAACTTCATGGATTGAACTAGGCAGAATAATTATATCTTTTTGATGCTCATCGGCAAACTTTTTCAAAACCCCATCATAGAATATTGCACAAGCTCCGTACATTCTATATTTATTAGTCAGAACGTACATCTTAGGTTCATCCGCTTTTTCAATCTCTTCCATTATCATATTTGTGAGTGCCTCTGCCTCTTCCCCATCATAACAACCGGTTTCATTGACTTCACATTCATCAATTTCCTCTTCGTCTCCTCCGTATTTTCTTTCTTTTATCATTTCCATAATAATATCTTCCATACTTCTTATTTCATAAGGAAGCAAAATAGGAGTATTTTTTTCGGCTGTTTCGTAAAGAGTTTCTAAAGACACATTCCACATATCGAGATGATGATTATAAATTAATGTAGTCGCATTCTCATTTTTATTGCATTTAACTATGCAATAAAAAACTATGGACAAATCCATAATATCTATGTGAGGCACTTTTTTTAGCAGCCTCTTATTCTTTTCGGTATTAATTACTTTAAAAGCAATCTTATGTTTTATTTTTTGAAAATCTGTAAAATCTTCGATATTAAATTCGACATCTCCCAATTCCTTGGAGAACATACTGTAGATTTCCCTGATTATTTCTTCAATACTTTTTCCCGATACAAACTGATCATAGTAGTAATTCAAATAAATAGTCGGAGAGGCATTTATACCTTCTCTCACAACCATCAGAGCATCTAACTCAACCCCATTGTTTTTCAATACTTTTCGAATATTAATTTTCCCCTCAAATCTGATAACTTCTAAATATGACTTCAACTCATCCTGCAACATGGCAAGAAATTCATTATATTCCATAATCTTCTCCTTGTAATAAAAAAAGTCACATTTAGTTATAAATATTTTTCACAACCCATTATAAACTATATGTAACATATGTCAATACATTTATTTAATTTTTTTCACTGCTATCTATTTACATTTTTTATTTTTTGTACCGGTTACCTTATTTATTTATTGTATCTATTCACAGAAAATTTATTGTATCTATTCACAGAAAACATTGTTTAGCTCTAATAATAAAGTACTTTTATGAAAATTCAATCCTCGCGGAGCGTATATCATTTTACAAGTGGTATCACAACAAAGAAAAACTTGACAAATTATTTTTTTTTGGTAAATTAGTATGTGTAATAATTTTGTAATAAATTTGTAATTGAAATGATATTAAGATTGTTACACTTCTTAATCATTTCATACAAAAAGTATTTGGAGGTAGTTTTGAAGCAGAAATTATACAGTTTAGTTATACTTACATCCCTCTTTGCCATTACCGGATTTGCAAGTATAAACGCTGCAGAGACAACAGAAACAACTACACAGACTGAAGTTACAACAACCGACAGTTCAAAAGAGGTTAATACTTCTTCTGAGACAGTCACATCGGAAGATACTACTAGCGTTGAGGAAACATCTACAGTTGCTGAGACAACTTCAACAGTCGTTACTACAACTGCTCAGTCAGTATCACCTGTAACTGCAAAGAATATCAACAAGACAATTAAAGTTGGAAAAACTTATTCCATTAAGAAGAAGTTAAAGATTAACAATTTAAATCTTTCAAATTATTCTTTCGTTTCTTCAAACAATGAAATCGTAACAGTTGCAAACGGTATTGCTACAGGTGTTAAATACGGAAAAGCTACAGTTACTGTAAGAAACAAAAGTAATCAGATTGTTGCTAAGATCAACGTAAAGGTTAAAAACAGTTATACCGAGCAGGAATTAAAATATTTATCTTCTATCATTTACTGCGAAGCTCGCGGTGAATGTTATGCAGGAAAACTTGCTGTTGGAATTGTAGTTCTCAATAGAATGAAGTCTGATTTGTATCCTGATGATATGGTATCAGTTATTTATCAGCGCGGGCAGTTCACTCCTACAAGAAACGGAGCAATGTCCAAGGCATTAGCAAAGTATGATAACGGTAAGTTATCAAAAAAATGTATAAAGGCAGCTAAGGAAGTATTAAACGGAAGACGTTCAGTAAATTACAAATCTAACGAATATGATTTATCAAACTTCTTATTCTTCAGCCGTTACGTTCCAAGAGCTAAATTAAGGATTCAACATCATATGTTTAAGTAATAAAAAACACCAGTTTAAAACTGGTGTTTTTTATTACTTGCCCTATCTATTCTATCTATGCTATCTATTCTATCTATTCTATCTATGTTATCTATTTCTATTCTATCTACTCTGTCGTGTTGTAGCATTATTTGGCACAATGGAATAACTTCAATAGAATTTGAAGACTCACCCACTTAGATAAGACTCTTAATTAAAATTTCAAGACCTATGGAAATAAGAATTATGCCACCTAATATCTCTGCTTTTCCGGCGAGTTTTGTTCCTGCTTTTTTTCCTATGCCAAGTCCGGCAAAACTAATAATAAAAGTTACACTTCCAATTAGCAGACATGCAATAAACGCTTCATACCAAGTATAGTGTGAAATTGTAAAGCCTACAGAAAGGGCATCAATGGAAGTTGCAATTCCCTGAACTATGAGTCCTTGTATACCAATCCCTATATTTTCTTCCTCTTCTTTATCAAATATACCTTCATATAACATTTTCCCACCAATATATCCAAGTAAAATAAAGGCAATCCACGGAATAAACATTTCAAATACAGAAAACATTTTTGCCACGGTAGAAACACATATCCAGCCAATCATTGGCATTGCAAACTGGAATCCGGAAAACACTCCGGCAACTCCACACATCCTGGTTCTTTTCATAGTTGTTTCATTGAGACCATTTGCCAATGAAACAGAAAACGCATCCATAGCAAGTCCAACTCCGAGGATAATACTTGTCAAAAAAAAGGGTAATCCTATGTTCATTACTATTTTCTCCTATCGTTTTTTCAAATCATTAGAATTGCATTCAGTAGTCTTTCATATGAATATTCTTTTCCATTCAAGATAAGTTCTTCCATATGCTTCAGATTTATATCCGAGTGTTCCACTTCTCTTGAATATCTGTACACTATTTTATTCTGCATTTCAAAATCAAAAGACCGATTTGATATTTTCCAAACAGCATTATCGATTTCCATTATATTGAGTACATTAACTATTGCAAATCTAATCTTAGTATAGAGATCATCGTCATATACCGCTCCGCACATGTAAACATAAACAAAATAATGTAAAAGATTTAGATACTCTTGCTCATTCGGCAAATAATCTGCTTTAAACGCCTTTTTTTCTCCAATATATGTATCTGCAGAATCACTGTAAAGATTGTCTCTACACTGACGCAAAAATGGTGTCCATTCATCATTTAGAACCTCAAGCAGAAACAGATTATCAAATACATCTCTTCGTGCTTTCATTCCCATATCATAATTATCACAATATTTTGAAAAAACTATGTTAGACTTTCTATAAAAATCATCACCTGAATACTTTTCTATCAGATTATCGATTTCAAATATTTCATTTTTGTTAATCCTTGTCTGAATATCATGGGCAGTTGCAAGCAAAAATGCCATTTTATAATTCAGTGCATATGACTTATTGCTTAATACATCAAAATACATTTCTCTAAGTTGAAGGAGTTTTGTATACAACAAAAAATCGAAATACTCATATTCTTCCAATGGCATCTCTCTCTTTTCCGTAATCAACTCAGGCAACTCTTTTTCTTTCAGAATAATATTTGCCGCAACCGGACAAGATAATGAAAGTGACAGTTCTCTTATATTTTCAAATTCCTCATAATGTCTCGGATATCTGCGACAAGTTTTACACAGATATTCTTTTCCTGCTTCAGAATAAATATCGCACAAATTATTCTCATCAAGAAACGCACATCTCTTGTCATACTGATGAAATGAACCTTCCTTCCAATCTATACAATTGGCAAGTCTGTTTCCAAAATCACCTTTATACTTATTATATTTTTTAAGTGACTTATCATCTATCATGATTTTCCATCCTGCGCAACATGTGTCAGGGCATCTGTCAGCAATACACTTAAATTTCTTATAATACTCCGGGAAAATATAATCCATGTCAACCTCCACTATTTTCTGTTACTTTCCACTTAGACATATATTTGTTTGAAGTGGGAGTCATCTAACATCTAATATACTTCTTCATTCATCATTTTGCAGACGATTTGGGCAAATTCTTTCTTTTTGCCTGTTGTACTATTTATATCCCTACATACGATTTTGAGAATTTCTTGTTTTTCGTCCGTCACACTATTTACATCTATACATACAATTTTGAGAATTTCTTTCTTTTCGTCTGTCACACTATTTACATCTATACATACGATTTTGAGAATTTCTTCCTTTTCGTCTGTCACACTATTTACATCTATACATACGATTTTGAGAATTTCCTGCTTTTCATCTGCCTTCTCTATCATTTCTTATATATAACTGTTGAAATAAGTGGAAATGAAACCCCAACAATAATTCCGAATTATTAAACACTGCTGAATTCTTAAGAAACTCAATTCCGACAGTATAGCCAAAATATTAAATTTAGTTTAATTAATAAAATCAAGAAATCCAACAGTACATCCTCTAAACAATAACTGTTGAATCCTAAAAAAACTTCCCAACGCAATTATAAAAGATGAAATGCCATTTGACAATTCTTAATTACGCCAGGAAGTTCTTTATATTTTTGTGTTAATTATTTTTACTTGTTGTACAACTGCAATTCATATAATCTTGCTGTGCCTGATCCGCCGTTGTCAGCATTAAATACCTTGAATACAATGTATCTTGCTGTCTGTGAACCAATATTATATGAGGATATTGCATTGTTGTTATTTACCTGGTAATCAACTGAAGTCCAGTTCTTATTGTCGTTTGAAATAAGAATCTCCCACTCAGTTGTATTTCCATAACCCTCTTTACTTGTTGTATTGTAAAGTGTGTATGTGTTAAATGTCTTTGATGAACCAAGATCAATCTTTACGAAGTGCTGTGCTCCGGTTAGAGCGTATTCCTGATTGCTTACACTACCTGATGTTGCACACCATTTTGTAGATAAATCGCCATCAATGAACTTAGAAGCAGCCTCTGAATCTTTAACATATCCTGATGTTCCGATTACTGATGCTCCACTCATAAGATTTGTTCCACTTGTTACATTTGAAGAAAGCTTTGCATGTGTAGTATTTCCGTGCTGCTTTCCAACGTACATTGGATAATCAAGATTTGGCAATCCCGGAACATTCTCTGTCATCCAGTTATCTTCATAATACTTGAATCCTGTAAATGCCCAAGTTCCGTTCTTAAGTTCCTGTACGTAATGTAAACGGAGTGATTCGATACAATCGTATCCTGTAATGCTACGAACCACTTCATTCCATGGTGTTCCTACTGTGTATGGATTGTCATCATATTTTGTATTCGGATTGTCCTTTAACAGGTTGTTGAGACTGTCAATCAATCCATATGTAATATTTCCGTTTGAATCTTTTCTTGATGGATATCTTGCATCCATGTATGCGAAAAACCATTTGTTATTTCCGTATGCTTCATACCCCCAATCCTGGAGTGATGTGTCATTTGCAAAGTATACCTGAACATTTTCAGGATAAGCCCAGTGGTAATAACGGAATCCACCATAGTTTGCCATATTTTCAACCCACCATGCAGGACCTGAAGATGATACGTTTCCGTACTGCTGTGTAACATGAGTAAGCTCGTGTGTAAAGTATCCAACTCCACCTGTAGGATGAGCATTCATCCATGCTGTAGCAATAACAACAGTATTTCCTGCTGTATAAGCCACTCCGTCATAGCCCTGATCTGCATTGATAAACACTCTCTTTGGAGCTTTATTCTTTGCAAATCTAACAAACTGTCTTGGATAGATATTGTAGAATGCATCATACAATTCCTGCTTGTAACCTGAAGCTGTAACCTTATCCCAGTCACCTACAAAAAGTGCTTTAAACTCTTTATCTTCAACAGTATTTCCCTTAAGATTAAGGGCTGAAAGCTGGAATCCTGTTCCGTACTTTCCTGTAATTGTAAGTTTGTAATGTTTATATGCTCCAACCTTATCAACCAGGTATGTGTAATCTGAATAATTTACATCCTTCATACCACTTTCAGTAACAGTGTCAATAAGAGTCCAATTATTACCGTCACCTGATCCGTATAACTGCCATGATTTAACTGTTCTGTTTGCAAATGAAGCATTGTCATTTGCTGTTCTTAATGTATAGCTGTAGATTGTTGTATCCTGCTTCATTGTCCATACTATTGATGATGGTGTTCCGGATGTAGTGAATAACTTAGTTGAATCTTTTGAATCAAACAAGTTTTCAACACCTTCATTAGAATTGTATCCCTGAACAGTTGTTGCAGATGAATTAACGCTGCTAACCTGATTTGTAATATCCTTTCCAACATTTTCAGTGATACGTGAAACATCACCTGTCAACTTGATTTCAGACATCTGTGATCCATAGTAAAGCTTACCATCATCTCCGCTGTCCTTAATCATAAGCATAAAATACTGTGCCTGAACTTTCTTATCTGTATTAAATGTGTACTCTCCGTAGTTTACATGAGTAAGTCCACCATTTGTAATTTTTGAAAGTGTAGTCCAGTTCTCACCGTCCATAGAACCACACAATAACCAACTATGTGGATCTCTGAATGTGTAAGATGCAGCATCTCCTGCCAATACAAATGTGTAGCTGTTAAGTACTACCGCCCTCTTCATCTTCCATGAAATAGTGATAGTTGGCGCATCGCCTGTAAAGAACTTAGTTCTTGTATTGTTATCAAATAAGTTCTCGATTCCTTCACCTGATTTACCTGTTGTCGAAGACAAATCAGTGTCAATTGAATCGAAATAATTTACTAATGAAATATTGCTTGCAACTTCTGAATCTGCAGCCTCTGACTGAACTCCCGGATTCTTATAAACATGAGTAGGTGTCTCATTTGCTTTTGTAGTCTCAGGTGTCTTTGTAGTCTCTACAGGTTTTGTAGTTGTAACTTCTCCGCCCTTTTTGATAATAATCCGGAATGTGTGTCCGTCTACTGCACTCTTTGCCTCAAATACATTGTACTCTCTTGTGAGTGATGCATATGAAAGATAGATTCCAGCACCGGCAAACTGTTCGATAGCACTTCCGTTTAATTTGATATCTGAATAGTCCGGCCAAATTGGCTTTGAACCTTCAGCAATATTAGGAACAATAAGCATCTGTGTTCCCTGATCCTCTAATAACTGGAATGCAAACTCATTGCTGTTAGATGCGACTGAATATACGCTACTTCCAACAGGATAATATGTAAGCCAAGAATAGTCTGTATTAACAGTCTCTGCCTTTGTTGTCGGCTGCTCAGTTGGCTTTTCTGTTGGTTTCTGAGTTGGAGCCTCTGTTGGCTTTTCAGTTGGCTTCTGTGTTGGAGCCTCTGTTGGAGCCTCTGTCTCCTCACCATTATCAACAGGATATAAAATATTAATCAACGGATAATCTACCTTCTGATAACCCGCATTACATACTGATAAAATGTTATTATAAAGGTATTCATGAGCCGGAATAGTTGACATCTTCTTTCTCTGATATAAGTAGTCAGCAATTTTGTAAACTGAAGATGTAGAAACATTACTGTAAGTGTATGTTCCATCCTTTAATTTAGCATATGCTCTGATACTGAGATCTGATTCATAGAATGACTTTGCTTTGATAAACTGCATTGTCATAGCATAAGACTCTCCGCCTGAAAAACTTGCAAAATTCTTTGAAATCTTTCCTGCACTTGTAGCTTTGTAAGAATATACAGACTGGTTAGCACTTCCCACTATCAAATCCGAATTTTGAATCTGACTTGTCAGTCCGTAAACAAGACCAAACTCTGTTGCCTCCCCTTTTGAATCCCCAACAGAATAAACTGTTCTGAATCCCTCTGCTGTTGTGCTAATCTGGAAACCGTTAATCTCAAGTTTAACACTTGTTGCAGCAAAAACAAAACCGGTGTTAGCAATTCCTGAAATAACAACAACAATTGCCAGTAACATTGATAAGACGCATCTTAAACCCTTTCTTGATTGACTTATCATAATAATCCTCCCTTTGTATTAAATTATATCTTTTAAGAATATCCAATTATTCTATTTATCATTATTTGTCAGTGACATAATTGAACAAAACAACAGATAAATCACCCTTTGTTTTTGCTGCGGCAAAATAATAATAAATATCCCCTTTCGAACGACACTGATATTCTTTTCCGAACTAACTCACTCCTTCTAGTGTAAATACAATTCAAAAATAAATCAAGAGATTATTCGATATTTCCAACAACTTGGTAACTATTCAGCCATGCACATAAAAGAATCAATATTATGAAAGACTGCTTGCAGGATTTCAAATATTTATTCTTTTATGTATTTGGGGAACCCAAATCAGCGAGAAGTAGCAGATTTATCTGCGGATTCGAGCTGGCATTGCTGAAAAGCTGACTAGTTACACAAAAAGAATAGTTCAATACAAAAAGAAAAGCCGCCGCACTAACCTTTTGTTAATGCAACAGCCCTCATATCATTTTATCATCCAATTGTGTCGGCGAAAAAAATTATATTCACTCGACTTCTTATATAGCTTCTCAACTGACAATAAACTGTTTATACCCAGTTTTCAATTGCTTTTTTTGCTGTTCCGATAGCGTCACCTTTTATAGCAAGCCCTCTCTCAACAACAGCTCCCGGACAGATTCTCTTAATATCGTCTACGCTCTGTCCAAACCCGTCACCCTCATGGGTACAAAACGGTTTGATATTCTTTCCTGAAAAATTGTAATGCTCCAAGAAAGTAAATACATGCATCGGCATTGTTCCGCAGTAATTTGGATATCCGATATAAACAGTATTATAATCTTCTATATTATCCAAATATCCTTTGATATCCGGACGTGCATCGTTCTGCAAATCAGCCTTAGCTTCCTCTACACATTCATAATAATTCTGTGAATAAGGATTGCTTGGCTCAATTTTGAAACTGTCTGCACCAGTTACTTCCTCAATCATTGATGCGATTTTTTCTGTATTACCCACACCTACGCTACGTATGTCTCCCCCAAAATAGTTTTCGTCAGCTCTTGAAAAATACACAACTAACTCTGCCATCTATACTCCTTTCTGACATATTCAAGCTTTGATTACAAGTGTTTCGTCATGTTCAATTGTAAATAAATTATTAACAAAAGATTAACAAAATGTGATTGTTTTCTCTTTAGTATGTAATAATACAGATTAATTATGAAAAAAGTGTGTTTTTTTCGAATATTTTTGGTGTTTTTATTATTATAAAGATTTCTCACCATTTTCCGTTGTTTTTCGCCACTTTTTACGATTTACCTTTTATTCAATTAATATGAAATAATCTCATATCCATCTTCTGTTACGAGCACCTGAACTTCCCACTGTGCAGAAGGAGAACCATCCTCTGTATATATGGTCCAACCGTTATCAGCATCCTGATAGATTTCAGGTCTTCCCATATTAATCATTGGCTCTATGGTAAACATCATTCCCGGTACCATGAGCATTCCGGTATCACGCTTTGTCACATAACCAACCCATGGATCCTCATGAAACTCAAGGCCGACACCGTGTCCACCAATTTCTCTGACAACTGAGTATCCCTGTTCTGTAGCAAAATCGTTAATTGCCTGTCCGATATTACCGATTGTGGTCCAAGGCTTAACCTGCTCAAGTCCAAGCTCAATACTCTTCTTTACATCTTCAACAAGTTTCTTCTTCTCATCAGATACATTTCCTATGCAGAACATTCTTGAAGAATCTGAAAAATAACCATTATAAATAGTAGAACAGTCTACATTTATGATATCTCCATCTTTTAATATTATATTCGCATCAGGAATTCCGTGACACACTTCATCATTTACAGATGTACAAACTGACTTTGGATATCCCTGATATCCAAGGGTCGCAGGAGTTGCACCCTGTCTGATAGTCTCTTCATGAACCCAGGTATTAATATCTTCTGTTGAAACGCCCTCTTTGATGTGCTCCGCCACATAGTCAAGAACTGCAATGTTTATTTTTGCACTTTCCTTAATAGCTGCAATCTGCTCCGGAGTTTTGATAATCTTTTTCTTTGGAACGATATATCCCTCTCTCTTAAACTGTTTGAGTTTTTCATCAAATGCCAAATGACACTGTTTATACTTCTTACCACTTCCACACCAACATGGATCATTTCTTCCTATTAAAAACATCTCAGTAATCCTTTCTGCTTTTCTCACATCTATCAAAGTTTTTCTACAAACAATGCTCTGATTGCATTGAGCACTGCGATAATCATAACACCTACATCAGCAAATATTGCCAACCACATGTTTGCAATGCCAAATGCTCCCAATATAAGACATGCGAACTTTACAAAGAGCGCAAATCCGATATTCTCATAGACAATTCGAAGACATTTCTTTGAAATATTGATAGCCTTCACTATCTTCATTGGATTGTCATCCATAAGAACAATGTCTGCCGCCTCTATCGCAGCATCAGATCCCATGGCACCCATAGCAATACCAATATCTGCTCTGGATAAAACCGGAGCATCATTTATACCGTCACCTACAAAAGTAACAATTTCTTTTGCACCCTTGGCTGAAAGAATCTCCTCAATCTTTTCAACCTTATCTGCCGGTAACAGTTCGCCGTAATAACTATCAACTCCAATTTCCTCAGCAACATTCTTAGCAACTGCTTTTGCATCACCTGTAAGCATTGTTGTCTGTTTGATTCCCATTGCCTTCATTTTGCTAATTGCATCTTTTGATGTAGATTTAATGATGTCTGATATTATTATATGCCCTTCATATATTCCGTCAATAGCAATATGTATAATTGTACCAACACTGTGGCACGGAATATAATCTACATCAATGCTTTTCATGAGTTTATCATTTCCCACAGCCACCTGCTTTCCATCAATAGTCGCTGTAACTCCGTTTCCGCTTATTTCCTTTATATCCTTAACTCTCGATAAATCAATTTTCTTCCCGTAAGCACTTCTAATACTCTTGCTGATTGGATGTGATGATGCACTCTCAGCCAGCGCGGCATACTCCAAAATCAGTTCATCTTCTTTTTTATTATGATGAACTCCCGCGACCTCAAACACTCCATGTGTCAAAGTTCCAGTCTTATCAAAAACAATATACTTAGTTTTCGCCAATGCCTCTAAATAGTTAGATCCCTTAACCAGAACTCCTGCGTGACTTGCTCCTCCAATCCCTGCAAAAAAGCTGAGCGGAATGCTGATAACCAATGCACAAGGGCAGCTGATTACCAAGAATGTTAACGCCCTGTAAATCCACGTTCCCCACATTGGATTATCTCCAAGGACAATCCATATAAAAATCGGCGGCAAAACTGCTAATGCCAACGCACTATAACAAACTGCCGGCGTATAATACTTTGCAAATTTTGAAATAAAATTTTCAGACTTAGACTTTCTTGAACTTGAATCTTCCACCAGTTCCAACACTTTAGAAACAGTTGACTCTTCAAATTCTTTTGTAGTCTCTACTTTAAGCACACCGGACAAATTAATGCATCCACTTATGACTTCTTCTCCCTTTTCGATATCTCTTGGAACACTTTCGCCCGTGAGCGCACTTGTATCAACGCTGGATTGTCCCTCAACTACAATTCCGTCAATGGGAATCTTCTCACCGGGATTAACAATAATAACTGTTCCAACTTCCACTTCATCCGGATCCACCTGTTCAATCTGTCCATCTGTTTCCACATTTGCATAATCAGGTCTTATATCCATCAGTTCAGTAATATTCTTTCGACTCTTTCCAACAGCATAACTTTGGAAAAATTCTCCAACCTGATAAAACAACATAACCGCAATTGCTTCCGTGTAATCACCGTCTTCATACACAGCAATAGCCATAGCACCGATAGTAGCTACAGCCATTAAAAAATTCTCATCAAAAACCTGTCTGTTAATGATGCCCTTAAATGCTTTCTTTAAAATATCATATCCGATAACCAAATATGGAATCAGGTACAATAAAAATCTCAGCGTGCCCCTGACCGGCATAAAATAAAGTCCAATCATAAGCACAGCTGATATGATAATTCTAATTAATAATTTCTTTTGCTTTTTGTTCATACACACCTCCGGTGGTAGTTGTTGATAAGAATTCCTATAAATTTAGGATTCCCGTAATAATTAGGGATTTCCCATAATAATTAGGGATTTCCCATAACAATTAGGGATTTCCCATAACACTTTTCTACAAATATATCTCGCAATCATCCTCAACTTTTTTGCAGTTTTTAAGAACTTCTTTCATAACAGAATCAATATCTGCTCCTTCTTCAAACTCAACTTTCATCTTCTGAGTCATAAAGTTAACCACACAATCAGCAACTCCTGCCGTCTTCTTTGTAGTTTCCTCCATCTTATTTGCACAGTTTGCACAGTCCACTTCAATTTTGTATGATTTCTTCATGATTTAATCCTCCATCATTAATTCTTTGCTTTAATACTTCTATTCTTTAGTCGTGAATATTCAATATTATTTACAAGTAAAAATATAGTCTTATTTGCTCGTAAATATTTACCCTTATTAACTTGTGTATTATTAGTTTTATTTGAGTAATAATCATTAAGTCATATTTACAATAAGTAATCTTGTATTCACTCGCAACAATTAAACATTTATTTAATCGTTTAATTGTATTATACACTTCCTGCCTCAAAATATCAATAGTATTTTCATCCAAATTGTATCAATAGTATTTTCATCTAGGTTGTATCAATTTTTTATCCAGGTTGTATCAAAAAAAGAGAGCTACAACTTCAATAGAAATTATAACTCACTGATTTAATTATTCTTATTTCATTCACTTTTTATAGATTAATTATTATTAACTATGTTATACTATCATAAGTTATACTATCATAATAAATTAGTTTTTTTCACTAATTTTTCATCAAGGAGATATATTATGTCAGATAAACATTTACCTCACAATCACGGACAACATATGGAACACAAATTTGATCATATGCCAAAGGTTGAGGACTTCGAAACAATTTCAACAATATTCAAACAATTGAGCGATAGCAACAGAATCAGAATTTTTTGGTTACTATGCCACTGCGAAGAATGTGTGACCAATATTTCAGCAATGGTAGATATGAGCAGTCCTGCTGTCTCACATCATTTAAAATCCCTGAAATCCAGCGGATTGATTGTAAGCCGCAGAGAAGGTAAGGAAGTATATTACAAGGCTGCCGAAACAAAACCAGCAGATTTACTTCATCATATGATTGAAAAGATGGTAGAAATTTCATGTCCATCGGAATAATTTTTATATTGTTGTTGGTTCAATCACATTTATAAACGGCAACTTAAGCTACACGTTTAATGATGGCATTCTATTTCTTAATTATGTTAACTATTTTTATATTTATAAAGCAACTATTACCGCCCAAATGGTATTTTTGCTATTTAGGCGGTACACAACATTTCATTTTTGTTAACATAACACTCTGATATCTCACATACATGTACATCTCAAATGGCTTTCTTCTCTTTTGGTAGGTACACATCGTTCTATTCTTATTTACATAACTTATTTTCTCATGCATTAGCATACCCACCAAATAGCGTTTTTCCTGTTTGGTAGGTACACATCATTTCATTATTGTTAACATAACTCTTTTTTTTACTACATAATTATACCTCCCAAACACCAATTACTGCATTTGGGAGGTATCTTAATAAATCTTTATCAACCTTATTCTTTAATGTTCTCTATGATCGATTACTCGCTGTGTCTTCTTCTCACTTCTTGGAAGTGTGTTGATTGGCACTACTGTTACCTTTGGAGTAACTCCGATTATAGCTTTGAACATATCTCTGATTTCATTAGCTGTCTTCTCAAAATCCACTCTTCCTTCTGCCTCTACTGTAAGAAGCATAACGTCTTTGTTCTTTGTATCATCATGTGCAATATTGATGCTGTACTCGCTGAGTACTCCGTCAAATTTCTGAAGAAGTTCTTCCACCTGGCTTGGGAACATGTTTACACCGTGTACCTTGAACATGTCATCACTTCTTCCCTTGATGATATCAAGCATTGGATAGTCACTTCCACATGAACATTTCTTAGGAATGATTCTTGAAATATCATGTGTTCTGAATCTGATGAGAGGTGCACCTTCTTTTACCAAAGTTGTAATAACAATTTCACCTTCCTCACCGTCTTCAACCTGCTCGCCTGTCTTTGGATCAATGATTTCGATGTAAAGATAATCATCCCAGTAATGAATTCCTTCATTCTTATCACAGTTTACGCCGATACCCGGTCCGTAAATCTCTGTAAGACCATAGATATCATAAAGTTCAATTCCAAGTTCATTGGCAATGTACTCACGCTTCTTCTCACTCCATCTCTCTGAACCGATTACACCTTTTTTAAGTTTAATCTTGTCCTTGAGACCTCTCTTGTTGATTTCCTCAGCAAGTAAAAGTGCATAAGAAGATGTAGCTGTCAATACAGTTGAACCTAAGTCCTGCATCATCTGTAACTGTTTCTCTGTGTTACCGGGTCCCATAGGAATTGCCATGGCACCTAACTTTTCACATCCGGCCTGGAATCCGATACCTGCAGTCCAAAGACCATATCCCGGTGTAATATGAATTCTGTCATTCTTTGTAATTCCTGCCATCTCATAGCATCTTGCAAACATTGTAGCCCAGTCATCAACATCCTTCTTTGTGTAAGGAATAATAACCGGCTTTCCTGTTGTACCTGAAGATGAGTGAATTCTAACTACTTCTTCATCAGGAACTGCCTGAATTCCAAGTGGATAAGCATTTCTCAAATCTTCCTTACTTGAAAATGGAATCTTCTTAAAATCTTCAAAAGACTCTACTTTATCAATTCCAAGTTCTCTGTACATTTTTCCATAATAACTGTCTGTCTTAATAAGTCTCTTAATCTGCGCATCAATCAGTTTTAACTGTTCTGCATTCGGTTTCATTCTAAAAATCTCCTTTCAGTGCAATGCCTGCCTCAAAGGCCTGCATGTTTTTCTCAACAAATTTCGCATTGACTCTGGTCTCAATCTGCTTAACCATCCACTCTTTGCTGATTCCAAGTTTGCCGCTTCCAACTGCCACACCGAGTATTGCCACATTGAAAAACTTAGAAGATCCAAGCGGCTCGCAGATAGCCTTTGCGTCAACAACGATACATTCACATTTTTTCTGCAAATATTCAATCATCTCAACACCATCATAACCTGTATCCTGCAATGATTCAGTAACAGGCTTTACCGGCTGTTTATTTACAATAACTATTCCACCTTTTTTGAGGTAAGAAAGGTTTCTGACTGCTTCAGCAGGTTCAAATGCAATTATCATATCTGCATGTCCCTTTGGTATAAGTGGAGAATATACTTCATTACCAATTCGGATGTGACTTGTAACCGAGCCACCTCTCTGAGCCATTCCGATAGTCTCTGCAGAATGAACCACTTCACCGTTGTCCATAGCTGACGAAGCTATAAGCTTAGATGCAAGTACAGTACCCTGTCCGCCAACACCGCAAACTAAAATATCCTTATTCATTGCATTCACCTCCTATAGCATTTACAGGGCAGATATGACTGCAAAGTCCGCATCCCGTACAAAGGCTGCTGTCAATTGTTACCTGTCCGTCAACTGTTATAAGTGCAGGACAACCAATTTCCCTGATACACTTCTTGCAGTTGATACATTTATCACTGATTGTCATCTTCTTGTCTGACTTGACAATGGCAATACATGGCGATTTGAAAATAATAACCTTAACGCCCTTCATTTCTGCACACTCTTTCACAACAGAAACTGCCTTTTCAAACTCAAGAGGATCAACAGTCTCAATCTTCTTCACACCCATACCTTCAAGAACGCTCTGAATACTAATCTTGTCAACCACATCTCCCATCATATTCCTTCCTGTACCCGGATGAGGCTGATGGCCTGTCATTGCAGTAGTTGAATTGTCAAGAACGCAAAGTATCATATCTGCTTCATTGTAGAGAGCATTTGCCACTCCTGTCATTCCTGAAGCAAAGAAAGTTGAATCTCCGACAAATGCAAAACTAGTACAATCATCATGTGTCCAGTTAAATCCCTGAGCCATAGTGATTCCGGCTCCCATGCAAAGACAAGTGTCTACCATGTCAAGTGGCATTGCATTACCAAGTGTGTAACAACCTATATCTCCACAGAAAATAGCCTTTTTACCTTTCATCGCCTCCTTAACTGCATAGAAAGATGCTCTGTGCGGACAACCTGCGCAAAGCACCGGTGGCCTGACAGGAAGTTTTGGCAAATCGCTTAGGTCTATCTGTTCACAAGAATCAGGCAGTCCAAGAAATGAACCTATCACCTCTCTTGCTGACTCAGATGAATTCTCACCACTGAGTGCAACATCTCCTGTATGTTTTCCTCTTATTTTTATATTCAAATGATGCTTTCCTGCAAGTTTTAAGAGTTCTTCCTCAATAAACGGATGAAGTTCTTCAAAACACAAAACCTCTTCTACTCCCTCTAATGCTTTGAGCGCAAAATCTTCAGGAAACGGGAACGGCGTTCCAATCTTGCAAACTTTAACATCATCTTTGTCCTTAAGATATTCCATAGCGTAAGCGTAACTGATTCCGCCTGCAAAAACAGCTTTCTTGCCGTTGCCTCTTACACTATTGTATTTATAATTAGAAAAATCTGCACCAATCTGCGGATTTCTCTTCTCTATCATTGCATGATTTGCAAAAGACAATCTCGGAAAAATAACCCATTTAGATGAATCCTTTTCAAAATCGTCATGCTTCTTAGTTTCAAAACTGTCAGCAACTTCAATTGAAGCATAACCGTGACACACTCTTGTAGTAGGTCTGAACAATACAGGCGTCTTATATTTTTCAGAATAGTCAAATGCATCCTGAATCATCTGAAAAGCTTCCTCAGGTGTGGAAGGATCAAAAACCGGAATCTTACAAAAACTTCCAAAAAGTCTCGTATCCTGCTCTGTCTGAGATGAAATAGGTCCCGGATCATCAGCTGAAACCACAACCATACCACCCTTTACTCCAACATATGCCAATGACATAAGTGGATCCGAAGCCACATTAAGTCCAACCTGCTTCATGGTAACCATAGTTCTTGCACCTGTATACGCTGCAGTCGCTGCAACTTCCATGGCTGCTTTTTCATTAATGGACCACTCAAGGTGAATATCTCCGTTATTATACTTAGCAATTGTCTCAATAATCTCAGATGATGGTGTTCCGGGATATCCTGCAACAACACTTACACCTGCGACCATAGCTCCAAGAGCTATAGCTCCATTTCCCATAACGTATTCTTTCTTCATTTATAGTTCCTCCTCGACTGCTATTCTCCAAGTTATTCCATGATTTTTCTCAGTTAACACCATATAGATTCATTAATCCTCAGTATAAACAATCTGCATGACTCAAAGAATTCTCTATATTTGAAAATCCTATATACTAAAAAAATCTCAATATTGGATAATCCTCTATTTTGGATAATCCTCTATTTTGGATAATCCTCTATTTTGGAAAACCCTCTATAATGGAAACTCCTCTATATTCACAACTTGGCTTCTAGTGAATAACACATAAAAATGTCCCAGGGCAATGCCCTGGGACACTACATTTACTATTATAAATTCATTACCACTTAAGGTCAATAATTAATGCGTCTGCATCGTTTGTCTGAAGTAATGTACTCTGATCATTTACATCATCATAACAGAATCCGTATGCAAGACCTACAAATGAATGTTCATGCATGAATCCAGCATAGAAGTTGTTAATGTCATTCTTGTAGTACTTAGAAATATCATAGTAATCAGCAGGTGATGTTGCAACACCTCTGTTGAATGCTGCACAAAGCTGAGCTTCGATAGCTTTTTCAACAACTGACTTACTTTCTTCACTATGTCTGTTGAATGCTCCTCTACCTTCAAGAACATCCTGTGTAGATGGCTTGTCTACATAGTAGATTGTGCTGTCACCATTTCTGTGGAACTGCATTCTGTTACCATATACTCTACCAATATATGATCCCTGTTCTAAGTTGATTACTAAATCTTCGTTAGCATATTTTGCCCAGAACTGGTTGATGTATCCGTCGAAGTAATTTCCGTAAATCTGACCCTCATTAAATGTTGTCTTACATGGAGCCATGATTCTCTGATCTGTTACTAATGTCTGGAATGCTGCAGGTGCTGTAGCTCTGAATGCTGCAAATGTATCTGCACGTGAGTCCATATCACCTACTGTCTTATCATATGTTGTGTACTGTGTATGTCCTAATAATCTTGTTACAGTTGGGAAACAGAAGTAATCTACTCTTGTTGTATTTCCCCAGTAGAACTTACCATCAATAGTAAATTCTTCAAATTCGAATAATGTGTTAGCATTTGGATCTGAGCTGTTGTTAAGATCCGGACCTGCATATCCAACATTTCCTGCTCCATCCTGGTTAAATCCAATGTACATTGGCTTACCGTAACTTAAGTACATACGTCCTGAATCAATTGATCCAATATAGAAGTGATCACACTCTGATAACTTATGACAAACAATAGGAGCATAATCTCTATCACCAATCTTTGCTGTGTTAAGTCCTACAGAACCTCTGATAAGGTTACCGTTTGTATCAACGTAGCACATCTTGCCATCTGCATCTTTACCAAATAAGCACCAGTAAATCTGATCATTTGAATATGTTCCGTTTGTCTTATTGTTCATCTGGATAAGAATCTTATCACTCTGGTAATTGTATCTAACCTGTGGTCTTAAGTTTGCAGGGACTGTAGGAGCCTCTGTCTCTCTCTCTCCAACACCGTTAATCTGAATTGTAAGTGTTGTAGGCTGCGATTCTTTTCCATTTGATAATGTTCTGATTGAAACTGAATGAGTACCCTGGAAGTATACAGGCATTGTAATGCTTGATGCAGGTACAGCTGTTCTTCTTCTCTCACCGTCAACATATACATTGTAGCAGTTAACTGAACCAGCTCCCCAAACTACATTTACATAACCATCCTTTGGTGATGATAATACCATACCAAATGGTTTCTCGATTGATGCATCTTCCTCATAGTCACCATTTACATCAGGAACTGTTGGATTTTCAACATGAGCTGATGTCTGCTGCTGTGAAGGACCATTAGTTTCAAATGTATGCTTGATTGTTGTGATTGCTGATTCACCGCTTCCATTTACAGCTGAGATTCCGATTGTGTGCTCTCCTGCTGTAAAATATCCTGAATGCTGTGCTGCATTGTATGCACCACCTGTGATACCCTGTGCAACCTTATTTCCATCGATGTAGAAGTTATATGTAACACCGTCAGATGCTGCCCATGCAAAGTAATATGGGAGATCTGTATTTCCTGCGAATGTTAATCCTACAGGAGCTTCAGGTCCGTTTCCGCTCTGTGAAGGCTGAGTTGTAGGTGCCTGTGTTGGTGCTTCTGTTACAACCTGTCCCTGAACTTCTTCAATCTTAACATTGCTGAACTCAAGAACTGTTCCTGCCTCAACCTGTCCAAGATTGAACATAACCTTGATGCTGTTTGATGAAACAGGGAATGTTCCTGTGATTGTCTTCTTAGTATTTGCTGAAACACTTGCATTAACAAATGTTGAATCGTTGCTCTCGTTAGAGATATCTTCCTTCATAAGGAATGATGCTGCCTTGTTTGACTTAACATCAACAGATACTTTGTATGTCTTTCCAGAAGAAACTGTTGACTCATAACTTCCCTGAACTAACCAGTCGCTCTTATCATTTGAATCAACTTTTACATAGAAAGTACCATTTTCATACTTGTATGCTCCTGTAGCAGTTCCAGCCCAGTTTCCAAAATATGCGCCCCACTTGTCTGCATATCCCCAAGTATTTACTGTAGCAGTTGTGTAAGAAACGCCCTGTGGCTGTGTTGGTGCTTCTGTTGGAGCCTGTGTTGGAGCCTGTGTTGGAGCCTGTGTTTCAACTGATACTTCTGTTGCTACCTCTCCGCCAGGAGCGTATACATCATCATTCCAGTCATAATCAACTACCTGATAATTTGGATTTGCTATTTTAAGAATCTCATTATAAACATATGCGTGAGCGCTGCTGTTTTGCATCTTTAAGTTCTGATATAAATAATCAGCAACACCAAATACGTTTACTGTCTGACATGTACTGTAAGATACGCTTCCATCTTTTAACTTAGCGTATGCTCTTACTAAAATACCTGCATTGTAAAAATCAGCTGTCTTAATGAACTTCATTGTCATTGCACGGCTAACTGAGTTATTCATTTTACTGTAATTCTTTGAAAGAATTCCGGCAGAAGTTGCCTGATAATCGTAAACTCTTGAACTTGAACTGTTTACTACCATCTGTGATGCTGAAACCTCATCTGAAAGTCCGTATAATAATCCGCAACTTGCAACTGAGTTTGATGAATCAGCTATAGAATAGATTGTTCTGTAACCCTCCCAAGATGTACTAATCTGGTAACCGTTAATCTCTACAGAAACTGAAGCAGCCTGAGTCTTGTAGATAGGTCCGCTCATAGTTACCACAAGTGCCATAGCACATACAGAAGACACTAAACGTCTTCCAAATTTGAAAATATCTCTCATTTTCTTTCTCCCTTTCAATTCTTTTTCTCTTCGCTTTGTGATTGGATAATATTTAGTTGAAATCCGCTCAAACCATATCATCTACATTATGCACTATTTATAATAAAAAGACAAGGGATTGAAATATTTTTATACACTTTTTTCACAATTTTAAAGATATATATAACATTATGTATAACAAATTATTGAAATATTTTCATTTTTCGTTAAAATTTCTGTCTTTTTTCTATATATTGTTTTAATACATGTACATATCAATAACAAAAAAATGTTTATTTCTATATCTTCACTTTTATAAATCTATATCTCTACTTTTTCAAATCTGTATTTCTGCTTTACATCCGGATATTTTTCTCTATCTACTTCAGACATAAACATATCATACGGCCTTGCACACACCTTAAATGGCGGATACATTCCCTGATAGATAACAAGTTTCTCCCCGTTTTCGGTGTGACTGGCAAATGCCAATATCTTGTAATAGTATTCCGAATTACCTTCCTTAATCCACTCTCTCTTGAAATGCCTAACTATATCACCGACGCAAATATCTCTATCCGAATTTATAAAAGATGTTATTTTATCGCCATTCTGTTTATTTATTTCTTCTATACTATGGCATACTTCCTGATTACCTGTTTCTTCTATTATAATATATTCATCCTTTTCAACAGGGACAGGAATTCCACTCTTACCTATTATATTCACACCACCATACCATGTAGTGTCAACCTCATACTCTTCACCAACAATATACTCAAGTGAATATTCAGATTTTTTCTTTACTATCTTTACTTTGCTCATTTTATATTTTTCCTTAAAATTAATACATACTTAAAATTTATACATACTTAAAATTTATACGAACCTTGAATTTATATATTATGCCGGACAATTATTGTCTTAAAGGCAATGTATATTACCCATTTACAATTATCTCTTTAGGAATTACTTTGTAACTTCAGCAATAAACTCTTTTGCATCTGCTTCGTACTCATCTTCATATGAAACCGTGTATACACCAGTACCTTTTTTTGCCAGAATATATGAAGGATAATCAATGTCTTCTGACGGAATTATTGTTATTCCTTTGTCCCCTGCATCATATTCGCTGACAAATTCTTCTGAAAAAGCATTCGATACATTGTCAATGTATTTATCAGCCTCTTCTGTTGATTTCAGGTATACAAAAGCATATTTCACAAGTATATTTTTTTCTTTATCTCTGATAGTGTATGAATAAATGTTTTCAGCTTCTTTCTTTGTCTTCTTATTATATTTTCCGCTCAAATATTCATCAAAATCTTTCTTTCCGTCAACAAACGCCTGATCTGTTATTTCCTGCTTTGTCTCCTTGCTCTGATTTTTAGTTTCCTTATTGGAATCGCAACCACTCATAACTGAGGCTGCCATAATCATTATTATTGAAGTTACAACTGTCCTTTTAAATATATTTCTCATCGATAATCTCCTTTCGCTTGTCACACTTTTCCTATCATACACCATATTTTTATATTATTCTACATATTCCGGCAATAATTCATCATTATTCCAAAATATGATAATAATCCATTACCATATATTTATCTAATAATATCTCTTCATTCATTTGCCCATTAATATTTCTTCATTATTCATTTGTCCACTAATATTTCATCATTATTTATCTGACTGATAATTATTCATCCCTATACATCTATATTAATTTTTCAATTCGCCGTCCAATAAAATAGTTTTTATGCATCATTCAACACTTTTATGCAAAAAATTCACAAATTGTTCACATTGTTGCAACAGAAATGTATAAATTATTCTGCAAGAATTTAATTATAAGGAGGTGGTAGGTTTTGTTTGAAGAAAACTATATGGTTGGGCAAATCAGTAAGAAATTTGGGGTTAACGAAATCGATTTATTCAGTCACTTTAAAATGATGAACTATTTTTACAAAAAAGATGCGAGGAAATTCGAAGTAAGTTCTGAGGAAAAGAAACAAATAACCAGTGATTCAGGTCAGCAGGCCAATATTACAATCTACTGTGGACAGACAGAATTATCCTATATGATTTTTGTAAATAACAGCTTTGTCAAAGCCGGTGCCATTACTAATGTAAAGGATACCCGCATCATTGACAGTATTATAAGCGATTTCATAAACAAATTCCACGGAACCAAACTTGTCATTGGCAATGTTATTTTCGATGGAAAGAACGCAAGAATGTACTATGATGCATTCAAATCAAGAATGAACGAATCGTTGAAGAATCATTTGTATTTTGCCCATGATTTCTATCAAGCACAGTAACTTGGTTACTAGTTTAGCCATACTACAATTATTTCCTTTCGATCGCCGCAGTCACCCGCTGCGGCGATTTCCGTTTCTATAATTCTTTATGACTTTTCCACAGTCGCCAAAAAAATCCGGGCAAGTTTGTTTTTTCCCGTTGCCATAAAAAAGAAGACAAATTGCGTTATACCACAACTTGTCTTCTTTTTTAATCACTATGTTAATCACTTTATTTGAAATAATTTATGACAAATAAATTATCATCCTGAAATACTCTATGACAATCTTTTCAGACATACTAGTACGGAAGTTTGATATTGTAATCATCCGCAAAACTGTTATCATATACTTCTAAAAAATCAACCACAAATTCTGCCTGTTTTCTTGCGTTTTCAGAACCACCGGAAACTTTTTTCCCTTTTTTCAAATACTCTTTATAACTCTTATCAGTTAACTCTGCCAGTTTGAACTCATCTTTAATCAGATTAACTCCTGTCTGATAATCCGTCTTCAGTGCCTCAAGTGCAGCCTCAGGATCCTTGAAAACTGCCTTTCCCTGACTGTTTGCACCGATTGCAAAGGCTTCTCCGTGCATTTCAAAGTACTGAACATCTACTGTCTCCTCCTGCCCCTGTGCAACATACTCTGCACTGTACAAAAGACTCTTCTTCTCATTAGTACCATAGACAATTACCAGAATTGAAGCTAACAAAAGGACTGCAAAGAATAAGAAAAAACCAACAGAACTACTCTTTCTGTTATCAATCATACTCTAATATTACCTCCTATAACATCCCACAACCGTCGTCTCATTGGAATAGAAACTATTAATTAAATGAGTATAATTATCCTTTCTTTTTCAATTTTATTTATTTTATATTTAGCTTGCACACTCATAATATCAACTAATATCATTGAATAATATGCAACCATTCCCCTAATAAATATTCTTATTTCTATTTTATCACAAATTTAATAAAAAGGTATATAAAATTATTTTTATACATATCTTTTTAAACTTTCCATTACCGCAAGCATATGATATTTTATTATAAACATCTTTTCCCTGTATTCCGGGTACCTATCCTCAACTGTATCAATCAGCGGGAAAACATATTCTTCAGTCTCCGCAATATACTCACCTATTCTCTCCTTTGAAAAACCTGTTGCCATTTTGGATATGTTATGACATCTGTCCAGTATCTTTACTATAAGAGCTGTTTTATTGTTCTTAATATTGTCATAATACTCTTTTTTCACAAATTCTTTTCCACTTTTTTTTGTCAAAAGTAAAACCGCCGTCTTAGCTTCTTCTCCAACAGGCAAAGTCTCTACACTAATTCTGTTTCCGTTTTCATCTTTGCAATCTTCACACACATCATGACAAAGACATGAAGCAATGACGGTATCATCATTTATCTGCAGTGCCAACGCATGAGCAGCAACAGTCATAGGATGAATGATATATGGCAATTCGCATTCTCCCTTTCTGAATTGTCCTTCATGCATGCTACAAACATACGGCAAAGCATCAAGTGTCTGCGATAAACCACTCGCTGCTGCCTTTTCGCTAATATATCGATAAATGCCCCCGATACTGAACTGTTCATATTCGAGTTCCCACTCTTTTAAATTGCCATTCATATTCTTTTCTTCTCCTTTTTTCGTGCACGCTAAAAAGCATTTCCCAAGCATTCTTCATTTAAGTATTTTGTTCACTACAATTATTCTAACTTATTTATATAAAAAACACAGAACAAATTTAAAGTTAATGCTTCAAAACTGTCCTGTGTTTTATATTTCCGGTTATTTATATCAAAAGTATTAGTTATTTCTAATGCTTATGATACATTCTGCCATCTTCCTCATACTTTGGCTCACAAGTAAGCTGAATTCCAAGTTTTTTGAAAATCTGCTCATCAACAGTTGATAAAAGTACTGTGGAATGAGCATCGCATCCTCTGAGTTGTGGAAGCTGTTCCAATGCAATTCTTGCAACATCACTGTGTGCCGCAGTAGATGAAAGTGCTGTCAGAATCTCATCTGTATGAAGTCTTGGATTGTTGCTTCCAAGATAGTTAGTCTTGAGTGTCTGAATAGGTTCGATTGCTTCAGGTGCAATGAGTTTGACCTCATCATCGATTCCTGCTAAAACCTTGATTGCATTAAGCAGCGCTGACGAAGCAGCTCCAAGCAATTCACTTGTTCTTCCGGTCACTATAGAACCATTCGGAAGTTCTATTGCTGCTGCAGGCTTGCCCTCTGTTTCTTCCTGTCTTGCCAATGCGGCAACTGCCACTTTTCTGTCTTCTACTGTTATCTCTGCCTGCTTCATGAGCAACTCTAACTTATATATATCGTCCTTAGTTGTTCCCTTACGTTTCTTTTCGCAAAGACTCTTATAATAACGTCTGATAATCTCCTGCTTAGAAGCATCACAACACGCTTCATCGTCAAAGATGCAGTTCCCTGCCATATTAACACCCATATCTGTTGGGGATTTGTATGGACTTTCCCCGGCAATAAGTTCAAACATAGCATTAACAACAGGGAAGATTTCAATATCTCTGTTATAGTTAACAGTTGTCTCACCGTATGCCTCTAAATGGAAAGGATCAATCATATTGACATCATTGAGATCCGCTGTAGCTGCCTCATATGCAAGATTAACAGGATGCTTAAGTGGTATATTCCAAATTGGGAAAGTCTCAAACTTGGCATATCCTGCCTTAATTCCCTTCTTATATTCGTGGTATAACTGAGAAAGGCATGTAGCCATCTTTCCGCTTCCGGGTCCCGGAGCAGTAATTACTACCAATGGACGCTCCGTCTCTATGTAGTCGTTCTTGCCATACCCCTCATCGCTAACAATAAACTTAACATCACTAGGATATCCCGGAATCTTGTAATGTTTGTAAGACTTGATTCCCATAGACTCGAGTCTCTTCATAAATAACTCAGCAGATGGCTGTCCCGCAAACTTTGTCAGACATACACTGCCTACAAAAAGTCCTATAGATTGGAACTCATCAATAAGTCTTAACACGTCCATATCGTAAGTGATACCGTAATCGCCTCTGACCTTATTCTCCTCAATATCCTCAGCGCTGATAACTATAACTATCTCTGCCTGTTCTTTTAACTGAAGAAGCATCTGCAATTTTGAATCAGGTTCAAATCCCGGCAAAACTCTTGATGCATGAAAATCGTCGAATAATTTTCCTCCAAACTCAAGATAAAGTTTGTTACCAAACTGAGCAATTCTCTCTCTGATGTGCTCTGACTGCATTTTTAAATACTTGTCATTGTCAAATCCTTTTCTCACTGATTTCTACCTCTTTTGCCTAACATATTTTTCTCTTTATTGTATTTCTATATGAAACAACAAACTTTATTATAACATATATAATTCTTTTTTGCGAAAGTTTTTACATAGTTTTATATTCATTTCTTCATATATTTATTTTACTGTCATTTCTTCATATATTTATTTTACTTTTGCAATCGCATTTCATATGATATAATATTTTTTGTATATTATTTTACAAGGAGGAGAAAAAATGATAAAACAAAGAAATATTGCTGTACAGATTATTTTAACACTTGTAACCTGTGGCATCTACGGATTTTACTGGTTGGCTTGTCTAAACGATGATACCAATACACTTTACGGTTCATACGGAAAAGACATGTCCGGTGGTGTAGTAGTATTACTTACTCTTGTAACATGTGGTATCTACGGATTATATTGGATATATGTTACAGGTAATAAGATTGATTCGCTTAGAGAACAGAACGGTCTTCAAAAAGAAAACTATGGAATTCTCTTACTGATTCTATCTTTCGTAGGATTAGGCATCATTTCATACTGTATCATCCAGAACGAATTAAATAAACTCAGCTCAGGAAGCTCCGAATTCTAATAATGAAAAACAGATTCAAAAAAAGTTTATCTGTTATTTGCATCATTATAATTGTCGGAATTTGTTACGGTATCTTCGTAAGCATAACCGGCTGGGCAATTCCTTGTGTTTTCAATCTTGTTACCGGATTAAAATGTCCGGGATGCGGTATAACAAGGATGTGCACCTCAATGATGCATTTGGATTTCAAATCGGCATTTCAACACAATCAGCTGTTGTTCTTTCTACTTCCTTTTTTAGGAATGATATGTATTTATGATACATACCATTACGTACGATACGGTACTTTCAGGTTAATGAATTCAAAATCTAATTTGTGGTATGTAATCTTAGCAATAGTTATTTTGTTTGGAATTGTTCGAAATATCATTTAAGCAAAAAAATTGCAACTAAAGGATTTCCCTTTAGTTGCAATTTTTCTTTATATCTTTCTGTTATCAATTACTCTGACTGCTTTTCCTTCACTTCTTGGAATTGAATCAGGCTCAACAAGTGTAACCTTAGCGTAAATTCCAAGCATGCTCTTAAGACCGGATACAATTTCGCGCTCTTTAGCCTTGATAACTTCGTAGTCAGAATTGATAAGCATACCGCTCTTTTCAACATGAACATCAAGTGTATCACTGTTGTCAATTCTGTCGATGATAAGCTGGTAGTTAGGTTCCATACCACGTTTGATAAGAACTTCCTCTACCTGTGATGGGTAGACATTTACACCCTTGATGATAAGCATATCATCTGTTCTTCCCATAAGTCTGTGGATACGTGCGTGAGTACGTCCACATTTACACTTCTCATGAGTAATATATGTGATGTCTTTTGTTCTGTATCTGATAAGAGGAAACGCTTCCTTTGCAAAGCTTGTAAATACAAGTTCCCCAAGTTCTCCGTCAGGTACAGGTTCTAAAGTCTCAGGATCAACTACCTCAGGAATGAAGTAATCTTCACAGATATGCATTCCGTCCTGCTCTTCACATTCAAAAGATACTCCAGGTCCCTGAATCTCTGTAAGACCATAAATATCGTGAGCTTTGATACCAAGCTTTCCTTCAATGGAATGTCTCATATCTTCAGACCATGCCTCTGCACCAAAGATACCTGCCTTTAACTTAAGGTTGCCCTTGATACCTCTTTTTTCAATAGATTCAGCAAGGTATGCAGCATAAGAAGGTGTACAACAAAGAATTGTTGCTTCCATATCCTGCATAAACTGAAGCTGTCTGTCTGTATTACCTGATGACATTGGAAGTGTAAGACATCCAACCTTGTGAGATCCGTCATGAATTCCGGAACCACCTGTAAATAATCCATAACCATAGCAAACGTGAACTACATCATCTTCTGATGCTCCTGCTGCAACCAACGCTCTGGCTGTACAGTCACTCCACATATCCAAATCCTTCTGTGTATAGAAATCTACTACTCTCTTACCTGTAGTTCCTGATGTAGAATGAATACGAACACAATCCTTCTTTGGTACTGCAAGTAAACCATATGGATATGCATCTCTCAAATCATCTTTTGTAAGGAACGGTAACTTAGTAATATCCTTCAGACTCTTTATATCATCCGGAGTAACGCCTATCTCATCCATCTTCTTTGCGTAATATGGAACATTCTCATACACGCGCTTTACAACATCGATAAGGCCCTGCTCCTGAATCTTCTTAATCTCAGATTGAGGCATTGTCTCAATGTCTTCTTGAAAATATTTGCCCATTTTTATTTTCCTTCCTTTTTTGTAAAGTATACATAAATCAGGAACACTCTAGCATCCCCGACGCTGAAATTGCACTGTAATTGTACATTGTATCAGCATTTTTGATTAATTCGTCCTTAGAAAGAGCCAAGCATGCCCTTCCTCAAAATTCAGTCCAAACTATATTTTACAACATTTAGTGCTTTAACGCAATGAAGAATTATTTTTTATACTTCTTCAAAGAAAGTATCCGGTTTTGCAGGGTTAAATATCTCATTACAAGTCATAACCGTAACAAGATTCTCTGTCTCGCTTAAATTGATAATATTGTGAGTCCAACCCGGTATCATATGAATGGCCTCAATCTTATCTCCACTAACTTCAAATTCGACCATCTCACCCGTATTTATATTGCGTTCCTGAATCAGACCATGGCCTGAAACAACAATAAACAATTCCCATTTGGTGTTGTGCCAATGCTGACCCTTTACCACTCCGGGCTTACTAATATTGATTGAAACCTGTCCGCAGTCCTCGGTATGGACAAGTTCAGTGAAAGAACCACGCTCATCAGCGTTTGTCTTAAGAGCATACTTAAACTTTTCCTTTGGTAAATATGTAAGATACAAAGAATACAGTTTCTTTGCAAAAGAGCCTTCCGGCATCTTTGGCATCATAAGAGTTACAGGCTGCTCTTTGAATTCATTTAACAAATCAACTATCTCACCAAGCGTAACCTTATGCGTTGCTGGAACATAGCAGAAACTTCCATCTTCTCTCTCCACTGCCTCTACTCCATCGTACTCGCAATGTTTTTCCTTTCCTTCTAAAAGGTCAAACATTCCTTCTACCAAATCATCAATATAGAGCAATTCCAACTCAGTACTTCTGTCATTTACGGTAAATTCTTCATCATTTGCAACCGCATGACAAAATGTTGACACTGCCGAATTGTACTTTGGTCTTGAATGTCCCATCAGATTAGGAAATCTGTATACTGCCACTTTTGCTCCCGTCTCTTTCCCATATTCAAAAAACAAATCTTCACCGGCTTTTTTAGAGCGTCCATACTCCGAATCACCGAATCTGCCAGAAAGTGTTGCCTGAACAGAGGAACTGAGCATTACAGGCGCCTTGTTATTATATTTTTTGAGGCAGTCAAGAAGTTGAGATGCAAATCCAAAATTACCATTCATAAAATCTTCCTGATTTTCAGGTCTGTTAACTCCTGCAAGATTAAACACAAACTCCGCTTCTCTGCAATACTTTTCGAGTTCTTCCAAAGTAGAATCCAAGTCGTACTCAAAAACCTCATCAATTACAATATTAGGTCTGGTTCTGTTCTTGTAATCCCTAATATTCTTTAAATTGTTAACAAAGGCGGTTCCAACCATCCCTTTTGCACCGGTAACCAAAATGTTCATTTTTTCAAATTCCTTTCATACTATTATTTCGCATGTTGATTTACATATTATTTCATATATTGTTCTAAATAATGATTTATAAATAATCTTAATCAAATTCTCTACATACAATTATGACATCATACTTTTAAATATGATGTCATAATCACTTACCACTAATATTAATTAGAAGTCATTTATTGTCCTACAACTTTGAATAATTTCTTGTACTCATCTCTCTTATACTTATCTCCGTTCACTCCAACAGGGTGATAAGTAGGTACGATTGACTCAACAATCTCAGGTACCTTTGTACAATTGTTGTAAGATTCATACATCAGTTCTTCTAATTGTTCTAAAAATTCTTCTATTTCAAACTCAATCGGCTTTCCGATATGAATCAGATTATTTGCAGTCTTTTTCATACCTTCTTCTGCCATTAGTTTCTCTTCGAATAATTTTTCACCCGGTCTTAATCCGGTATATTCAATTCTGATATCAACGTCAGGCTTGAGGCCGGACAGTTTAATCAGATTTCTTGCAAGGGTATCAATCTTTACAGGTTCGCCCATATCAAGAACAAATATTTCTCCTCCCTTTGCGTAAGCTCCTGCCTGAAGAACAAGACTTACCGCTTCCGGGATTGTCATGAAATATCTGATAATATCAGGATGTGTTACCGTAACAGGACCACCCTCCTCAATCTGTTTCTTGAACAGAGGAATAACCGAACCGTTACTTCCAAGAACATTTCCAAAACGTACTGCAACAAACTCTGTCTTAATCTCTTTAGGAAGAGATCTGTGATTGCTGATTGAACCATCTTCGTCTTCTGAATGAGCAAATAATACCGGAAGTTTCTCCGGTGTATTTTCTTTTATCATGCGATCGAAAGACTGTATAATCATCTCACAAAGTCTCTTACTTGCACCCATGATGTTGGTTGGATTAACAGCCTTATCTGTACTGATAAGAACGAACTTTTTGGTGCCGTTCATCATCGCCTCGTAAGCAATCTTATATGTACCAATAGAATTATTCTTAATTGCCTCGCATGGACTATCCTCCATAAGAGGTACATGCTTATGTGCAGCTGCATGATACACAATGTCAGGATGATACTCTTCAAAAATCGTTCTCACTCTTCTTGAATCTCGCACCGAACCAACAAGAACAACCAAATCAAGTTCTGGATTCTTTCTTTTTAATTCCTGCTGAATATCATAGGCATTATTCTCATATATATCTAATATAATCAACTGCTTTGGATTGTGTGTTGCAATCTGTCTGCAAAGTTCTGAACCAATACTGCCTCCGCCACCGGACACCAGGCAAACCTTGCCACTGATCTGACCTAGAATCTCGTCAAGATTGACCTTTATCTGGTCTCTTCCAAGGAGATCCTCAACAGCTACATCTTTCAACGCATTTACCTTTATCTCACCGTTAACAAACTGAAATGCTCCGGGAAGATTCTTAAGTTCACATCCCGTCTCACTGCAGATATTGAGAATCTCTCTTTTATCAAGGGCTGTAGCACTTGGAATTGTAAGGAATATCTTGTCAATCTCATATTCCTCAACATTCTTAAGTATGTCATCTCTTCCGCCGACAACAGGAATACCATCTATTGAACGTCCCCATGTATTAGGGTCATCATCGATAATGCAACAAACTCTGTCATTAATTTCTTTAGCATCCTTAATATCGCGAAGAATCATCTGTCCTGCTTTTCCTGCTCCTATAAGCATAACGTTGGACATCTTTGTATATTTGACAGTCTCATCCTTTCTTCCTCTGAGTAACAGAACAAATCTGTAAGAAAATCTGATACCGAGTGTGGAAACAAACTGAAGAATAATACCAAACAAATAGTACGACATTGGCATCTTCTTGAAGAACAACGTGATAACAACACAGTGAAACAAAAAGCTTACTATTGTTGCCAATGTCATTCTAAGTAATTCCACGTAACTGACAAACTTCCAAATACTGTTATATAAATGTAATCTCCAAAATACAAGAACTGTAAAAGCTATTCCGATAAGAATAAAATGTAAATACGGCGTCAAATAAATCTTTGGAATTTCAGAATATTTGCAGTCAAATCTGAACCAAAGAGCAAGGAAAAAGCTTGCTGCTATAGCCACTGCATCATATGCCATCAGTCCTATAGAAATCCACTCCCATCTCTGGGTTGTCTTTTCGGTTGCATTATTATCAATGTCAATTTCATTCTTAATATCTTTCATATCCATATCCTCTTTTGTTTTTCATGAATCCTAAAGACACACAGGTCTAAATCATCCTTCTACCCCAACATATAAGATTAATCATCTTTATTTCATTTACTGTAATCAATCTTTCACACATGGATTATTATATAAATACTCATTAATACTTTCCGTACTTGCTGTAGTACTTAGAATAATACTTTCCACTGGCAACAGGTGCCTTGTTAATAACAGAACCAAGTATATTTACTCCTGTAACTTCGAGCTGTTTCTTAACATCCAGAATGTCCTTGTAAGGACACTTTCCTGCCTCAATAACAATGACTGCCCCGTCAACTTCCGATGCGATAACCGCTGCATCGATAACCATTCCAAGTGGTGGTGCATCAACCAATACCACATCATAATTCTCTCTTCCGTAAGCAATAAGTTCTTTGAAATAATTATTTCTCAGAAGTTCTGCAGGCTTTGGAGTTGTATGTCCTGAAAAAATAACATCAAAATTCGGGATGTTGGTAGAACATATAACCTTATCTAACTTTACTTGTCCACTGAGATAGTGCGACAAACCCTTAATCGCTCCTTTTCCGCCCCTCACAGAATGTCTCTCCATAAGGACTGACTTTCTAAGGTCAGCATCAATTACAAGTACTTTCAATTCATTAGCTGCCATATCCCTTCCAAGCTGCATCACAAGAGTACTCTTTCCTTCATTCGGTGCTGAACTGGTAAAAAGGATAACCCTGTTATCGTCACCGCAGAAACTGATGTTAGTCTGCAATGAACTAATTGCTTCACTCTTTGCGTAATCAAGTTCTTCGAACTTATCTAATGTAATCTGCATATCATCTATCCTTTCTATCCTTACTTATTTTCACCAGATTTATTCTGATTTGTATTAGAGGAACTGTTGTTTTGGTCTCTCTTTTTATATCTTTTTCTTCTCTTCTTATTACTATTGCTACTGTCAGGAACTACAGCAAGTGTATTGAGACCTATATACTTCTCAACATCCTCAGGAGTATAAACTGTATTATCAAGCATCTGTAGTACAAGAATAACTCCGACAGACAAGATAAAAGCAAGCATCATAGCCATTGCAACGTTCTTTGTCATATTAGGGCTTGACGGGTTCTTTGCCTCAATAGCTGTCTCCACAATTGCCGGCTCATCAATGTTCATGATGCTGGCGATCTCTTTTTTCGAAATCTCTGCCATCTCATTTGCAATCTTCATGGCAACAACCGGATCTTCATATGTTATTGTTATAGTTACCATACGGGTCTTTTCAGGATTATTGACTGTAACTCTGCTGAGAAGAGCTCCGTAGGACATGTTAAGTCCAAGATTCTTGATAACCTGTTCCTGAACCGGTCTGCTCTTTATCATTTCTTCGTAATCGTACGCAAGCGCACTACCAATCTGAATATCACTGACACTGATAATAGTCTGTGAATTTGCTCTGATATAAATCTTTGATGTTGATTTATAAAGAGGCTTTACAAAATAGTTCGTATAAATCATTGCTATAATTGCAAATGCAATAACCACCGCAATAATCTTGAGTATGTGTTTCTTTACATTGAGAAATAACTCATACAAATCTATAGCATCTTCCATCTGATTGTTTAATCTTCTGTTTGTCTGTTGTTTCATAACCTTCCTGCTTTCTATTATTTGTAATTATAAAGTTTGCTACACGAAAACACCCTAGGAGTTCTTACTGCGAACTGCGTGTAAACTTTGTCTGAGTCGGACAAGCCGTTATGATTCTTTCAGCTTTCTTATTCTAATTAAAAGTCCCACAAAGCACAGTAAAAGTGCAACATTTATAGTATACCATATTGTCATGGATTTTCCCACATATTCCGTCAAAAAATCAGCATAATATTCATGAAAATTCATTTTATTCATACTGTTAAATGATATATACATAAATATCTGGGCTGCAATGTTACAAAAAAGCGCTGTAAGCACTCCAAAAGAAATACCTCTTACCGCCCTGTGCCTGTAACTGTTAAGACTGTAAATCATCACTACTGACAATACAAATGCTACTGCACATATAATTATAGTAATAATAATAGTCTTCTCAACTTTTCTGACATAGTTATAATATTTTGAAGTCATTTTTGACTTTGCATATTTTCTGTATATGGATGCCACCTTTTCAGACAGTGTTTCAACGCTCTTTTCCAATTCACTGTCCACTTCGACATTTTGTTCTTCCAAATAATTAAATACTTTATTACGGAATTCTTCCTTAAATGCCGCAACATCATCTACGGTGTCGCCCACTCCTTTTCCGTCAAAACCTTTTTCGATTGCATTGTTAACTGTGATGTACATTTTTTCATAATCAACAAGTTCGCTTGATAAAGTTTTTGGAAGTGCGCTCTCTTTAATCTCATTTTCAACAATCTCCGTCAAATCATTGGTAATATTTCTGACGTAACCTGAGCCAATCAAGCCTTTTCTCACTGTCTGCTCATTCAGAAAACCAAAACCAAATTCCATGCATAGTACCAGTACAAACAAAGAAATTGCCACAAAAAACGAAAAAATATATTTGAGTATCAAAGTCACTAATCTCTTATTATCCATATTATTTATCTGAAACCTCCGGTCCTTCTATCTTCTTTGCATACACAAAATATCTCTCATCTCTGTTCCCAACTGACTGACCAAGAGGATAACATGTGTACATCACAAGAACCTCTCCCGAGATATTTTCTTTATACTCAAAATCATCTGAAACATCGTAAATTCTCTCTTCAAACACTTCGTAACAATACTTTCCGTACAAGGTATCTACATACACCTTGTCACCCTCTTTAAGGTGATCCAATTTTTCAAAATAAGTAGAATCATGACTGCTGACCAATATCACCCCACCTTCTCCAGGATAATTCTCGCCTTCATAAGTTCCTACACCTTTCGCCAATTGTTCCGCTCCATCTCCACAATACAACGGCGCATTAATATCCTCATCTGTGTATATCTGTCCATACAAATCACCATTGGAAGGACGGATATACTCATCATCACCCAAGTCGTCACCCTTTGCATAATCGTAAGTTGGACTTCCCTGTATCCACACAGCCAGAAAATCTTCCTTAACCGAATCTACTAATGGTCTGAATCCTGTCATGGCAAGTACAATAACCGTAACGGTAAATACTACCGGCACGATAATATACATCCATTTACTCTGTCTGCCATCACCCATAATCGCATTTTTCTCCAATTCTTTAATGTCATAAGAAACGCATTAGCGCTCCTGTTTTTTCCCACCACTTACATATGTGAGGTTCTTCTCCTGTTGTGAGCTTTACTACTCATCCTTTTTAGCAACTATCGCTCCCACAAAAGATACGGAAAATACCATAGCGATAGTTCCCATACTCCAAATACCTGCTGAAATATCATGTCCGGTATTCTTTATAACTTTCTCTCCCTTGAAGAGTATGTAGTCATCCCTTGTCACCACAGTTTCATCTGCCACAGTTTCCAAGATCTGCCCATCTTTTTCAACTTTTTCAAGTTCATCTTTGTATTTTAATTCTTTGGTAGTAGCTTCTTCAGTGGTTGATTCTTCAGAATCCGCTCCTTTATTGCCACCTTTATTCTCACCTTTTTTGTTACCTTTACCATTTTTGCCATTTTGGGCGTCTGAGTTGACATCATCACCTGATTCATCATTGTTTTCCGACTCTCCCACAAGATAGAGATATCCCTGATCTATTCCCGCCTTCACATTGTTTTTTGCCTGACTGATATAATTGTCAGCTTCTTCCTGTGTCAGATCAATTCCATCCTGAACAAGTTTTGCATAGGCAATTGCTATGGCAGCGTCAGTCGCTCTGTATGTCTTCCCCTCATATTCAAAGGTCCCATGAGCAAAATTCATAACAGACTGCTCAGCGGCATTCAAATCTCCGGCATGTGCAATTGATGGTGCCAATAAACTTCCGCCTGCAATGCATGCAATGATTCCGGCACAAAACAATAAACTTTTTTTCAAATTCTTACTCCTTATTAATGCCAATCCCGAAACCACTACGCTTGTTCCGTGATTGTACAACACTTAAAAATGCTTCGGGCAAATACATCACCCGAAGCATTCATCTTACATATCTGATAATCAATTCTGTTATGGTTCAATAAACGCATCAACAGATATACCGATTATTCATAAACGTTTGTGATAGTAATCTTCTCAACAAAGTGGATGAATAATGGTGTTGTTGGATATTTGTTCTTTAATACATCTATAAAGTTCTTATCAAAGCTTGCTTCAACTCCTGTATCAACAATCTTGATAGAGATCACTTCAATTGATCCTCTCTTAACAGAGATGCTCTTGTAATCATCAGAAATAATAATTGTGTACTTATCTGTGTAACCTACTTTTGACTCATAGATGTCTGTAGTGATTACATAGTTGCTGCCATCTTTCTTAACGCTAATCTTCTGGTAATCAACTTCGTTAGATCTCTTGAGGAAGAGTGAATCCTTTGTAGCTGTAAGTGTATAAACAACACCTTCAACATTGATCTTCTTCTCTGTATCTGTTCCTGATACAGTCATAACCTTCTGCATCAATGTCTTGTTCTCGCCAAAGATGTTGAAGTCTTTTGCCAACTTGTCATTTGAAAGTTCTTTTACAAATGTCTGTGGATCAAACTTCTCATTACCAAACATCTTAGCTAATGTCATGATGTCGTTTTCAAATTTGTCTCTTGCAATATTGTATGTAATGCCCTCGTATCCAATATCATAACTCATTGCATTCTTATCTAATGAGAATGTGTAAGCACTGTCAGTAACCTTTGAAGCAGGAGTCTTTGCAGGAACTGTAATCTCAATAGTACTTGTGAGACCACCATCTAATGTAGTAACTGTGATAGTTGCCTTACCAGGCTTAACTGCTGTAATAACACCATCTTCTGATACTGTAGCTACTTTATCATCGCTTGTTGCATATGTAACAGTCTTAACTGTTGCGTCTGCAGGTGCAAATGTAAGCGCAATGTTTGCTGTCTTACCAGGAGCAAGAGTTGCATTGTCAACCTTTGCTGTGATAGCACTTACAGGCTTGTTAGGAACTATAACCTTGATAGTCTTTCTTGCCTTTTTGTTCTTTGGTGCATATACGGCTCTGATAACGAGCTTGCCTGTACCAAACTTCTTAGCTTTGATAATACCTGTCTTCTTATTAACAGTGAAAATCTTCTTGTTCTTTGAAAGGAACTTAACTTTCTTCTTGTTAGCATTCTTTGGTCCAACTGTAACTAACGCTTTTAACTTTTTGCCCTTGCGAACAACCAATGTATTTTTCACTGCATTTGTAACAGTGATATCTGTAATCTGCTGTTTAACCTTTACAGTAACCTTTGCTGAAGCCTTCTTGTTGTATTTCGAAGTAACTGTAACAGTTGTCTTACCTTTAGAAACACCCTTTACAATACCTTTCTTTGACACTGTAGCAATCTTCTTATTAGCAATCTTATAAGTTACTGCTTTGTTAGAAGATGTTGGCTTTGCTCCGTTTACGTGGAACAGTTTGATTGATTTCTCCTGCCCTACATAAACTGTAGCTGTCTTTCTGTTAAGTACAATAGAATTAACTTTTGCCTTTGCTGACACCTGTTCAGTCGGCATCACACCCGCAACTGTAACTGTCATAGCAACAGCCATTCCTAACGCAATAAATCTACTCTTGATACTTTTCATAAACTCCTCCGTTCTGCGTACAATTAATGTGCTTTTTTTTACTACTCAATATGATTAAGGGCGCAATGTCCCTAATTAATTTAGATTATACTTTTTATGCATTTATTTGTCAACGTAATTGGACACAAAGGATAGAGTAAATTTACTGTCAGTTGGGAAAGGTTGGAGAACTCCTAGATATAATAATTCCTTCCGATTTGTTTTCCCAATTGTATCTTACATCTGTCTATTATGCAACTTTTATGTTGCACAAATAATCCTTATCCTGCTT
>JAEEGL012434446.1_pt1 | contig 99611 bp, 92 predicted proteins | sample 9134231 | NCBI WGS metagenome assembly JAEEGL01 (sample SAMN16246548, study PRJNA631951) | gut metagenome | biome: gut microbiome; feature: rumen; material: fiber-attached | host: Bos | place: Iran: Karaj | collected 2018-10 | reverse complement strand
GCACATTCATCCATAATGGGATTCTTAAGGGGTAGTGACCCTTAAGCGGGGTTTGGGGCGGAGCTCCATTATAAATCCGTCGGAGACACTTTATCTACAGACTGAGAGCCCCTTCCGGGTGAACGGAAGGGGCTTTCATCTGCGGTAAATCTATATTCGGGCAGGAGCGAGGAGTTGTACCGTCAGTTTCGCTTCCTGTGCTGAATCGGATGCGCGCCGGGACTTGGAATCCCGTCATGGGAACGCATTTGTGAAACAGTTACGACTCAGACGGGATCAGCACCGGGTCGTCAATATAGATCGGGTCGTCGATCACGATGGGATCATCGATCACGATGGGATCGTCAATGATGACCGGCGGCGGTGTGACCGGGACGGTCATGAGTGCCTTCTTGACCAGACTCAGGTCGACCGCATTGACCTTGCGGTCATTGTTGTAATCCGCGAGCAGCATCTGCGGGGTGTTGAATTCGAGCTGCGCCGACAGGAATTTCGCGAGCATCACCGCATCGTTGACCGTCATCCAGCCGTCTGCATCGAGGTCACAGGCTGTGCAGCCGTACAGCTCCTCCCTGATCTCCCCGTCGATATCGGAGAGGAAGAAGATGCGGTCCTCATTGTCGATATGCTCCAGATCCCACGGTCTTGCGACGATCAGCGCGAACTGCGTCTTGCCCGCCTTGGTCGCCTGCCAGAGCTCGATCGTGCGCGATGTTTCGCCGGCGACCAGAACCGTCGAGAGCTCGCGCTCATAGTCGATGCGTTTGGATTTCAGCAGCGTGCAGGGCGTGCCGTTCTGCCCGAAGAAGATCTCCGCACCGGTGCTGCGGTTGACCTCCTTGCAGACGACGACCAGATTGTCATGCACGGAAATGGCGCTGTTCTCCTTTTTGTAGGCGGTGAATTCCGCTTCACAGTCGGGCAGCCATGCCAATTCGTCTGTCTCGGCAACGGTGCCGTCATCGGACAGCGCAAAGGAATAGCGGGTCGCATAGTCATCCTGCACGACATCCGTCATGAGCACCCCGTCCGGTCCGGGTTGTTCCAAATAGCTTCTCCGGCTTTCCTGCAGTTCGACATAGAATTCGCCGACATGCTCCGGCATGAACGCGATGACCTCATAGGCGGGCAGGTTTTTGAACGCCTCCTCGCCGTACATTTCCACGCCGCGCTGATAATCCTCGTATGCCTTATATTTCTCCCAGTATTCCTTGCTGCCGTCGTTTTCGCCGGGGTCCTCGGGAATCTCATAGGTGAAGACCGTGTCACAGAACTCCCAGTAGCTCTCGCAGTCGATCAGCGTGCCGTAGACGAGATCGTCGCTGCCCAGCGGCTTGCGCACTCTTGTGCGGTCATGCGTCTCGACATCGGAATAATCGCCCGCCGCGAGCCTGCGCACCACGCAGACGGTGTAGTCCGCGACATGGGTCGCGCCGTAGCTGTTGAGAAAGTCGATCGCTTCGATGCGGCTCGTCGGCACCCAGTCGGGCTTTGCCGGCTCCGGCTCCATCGCGGCGGCGGGGAACACGGAAACCGCAGAGATCGCTGTCACACAGGACAGCAGGGCAGACAGCAGTTGATGTATTTTCATGTTGCACCATCCTTTCGTCAGTCGGCGGGCGATTCAAGTGCCCTTGCTTTCATTATAGCACAAACCGCCAAAAAGTGCAATGGGTCAGCACATAATTTGATACCGTTTCGCTTGAATGCAGACTGGTCCTGCCAATTCTGTCCGTGCGGGTCGGGCATTCTCGCCGTTTTGATTATACGATCGGTATATTAAATCTGCAGGAATTTCAGACAGTAAAATAAAATACGTTCCGTTTTTGGCGTTATTCACAAAGAATGCGAAAATCCCGTCTGAACGCTTGCTTTTTGCCCCGTTTTGTGCTATAATACAAAATTGAACAGCACTGTTTTTGGAAAGGATATGATAACAATGGGTAAAGATTACGCCGGGAAAGACGGCAAACCGTTTGAAATTCCGCGCCCGGTATTTCCGAAGCGCGCAGTCGTCACGGGCGGTATGCCCTACGGCAACAAGGAGCTGCATTTCGGGCATGTCGGCGGCATGCTCGTGTTCGCCGATACCTACGCGCGCTTCCTGCGCGACCGCATCGGCAGCGAAAACGTGATCTTCGTCTCGGGCACCGACTGCTACGGCTCGCCGATCGCCGAGGGCTGGCGCAAAAAGGTCGAGGCTGGCGAATTCGAGGGCTCGCTCGAGGATTTTGTCCGCCGCAACCACGAAAAGCAGAAGGCGACCCTCGCCGCATACGGCATCGCACCGAACCTCTTCGGCGCCTCGGGGCTCGGGCGCACCAAGGAGATCCACGCGGAATATACGCTGGAATTTCTGCAGTCGCTCTATGACAAGGGGCAGCTCGAGCGCATCTCCACGATGCAGTTCTTCGACGAAAAGGCAGGCGTCTTCCTCAACGGGCGGCAGGTCACCGGCAAATGTCCGGTCGACGGCTGCAAGTCCGAGAAGGGCTATGCCGACGAATGTGACCTCGGGCATCAGTATATGCCCGAAAACCTGATCGACCCGGTTTCGGCGCTGACCGGCGAGAAGCCGACCATGAAGCCCGTCACCAACTGGTACTTCAAGCTCCGCGATTACGAGGGGCTGATGAAAAACTGGGTCGGCATGATGCAGAAGGACAAGAAAATCCGCCCGGTCGTCTGGAAGACCATCTCGGAATTCCTGAATCCGCCGGTCATCTATATCAAGCGCGAATTCGAGGCGCAGTATTTTGCGCTCCGCGATTCGATGCCGAAGCACGAATATCTCGAGGAGCCGAAAAAGCCCTCGTTCACGGTTCAGTTTGAGACGCTGCCGCAGTGCGACGAAGCCTGCCGCATCCTCACGCAGAACGGCATCCGCTACCGCACCGGCAAGACGCTCGTGCCCTTCCGCCTCACCGGCAATATCGAGTGGGGCGTGCCCGCACCCGTGCTGGAGGGTGCCGAGGGTCTGACCGTGTGGGTCTGGCCCGAATCGCTCTGGGCGCCGATCTCGTTCACGCAGGCGTATCTCGAGCAGACCGGCAGACCGCGCGCGGAGTGGAAGGATTACTGGTGCAGCAAGGACGCCCAGGTCTACCAGTTCATCGGGCAGGACAATATCTATTTCTACGGCATCGCGGAGCCTGCCATGTGGATGGCGCAGCAGGCTTCTGCCGAAAAGACCTGCGACCCGCCCGAGGGCGAGCTGCAGATGCCGACCATCGTCGCGAATTACCACATTCTCTTCCTCGACAAGAAGGCGTCAAGCTCCGGCGCGGTCAAGCCGCCGATGGCAGACGATCTGCTGAATTACTACACCCCCGAGCAGCTGCGTATGCACTGGCTCGAGCTCGGGCTCGGGCAGCAGTCAGTCAGCTTTATGCCCAAGCCCTTCAATCAGGCATTGCTCGACGAGGAGGCAAAGGCGAAGGAAGCCGGCACCGGCGAGAAATTCCCCGACCCGGTCGTCAAGAATGCGCTGCTGACCAATGTCTACAACCGCATCATCCGCACGGCGTTCTACACGGCGCAGAAGCTCTATGACGGCATTCTGCCCGCAGCCGCGCCCGAGGAGGCTGTGCTGGCGGACGCGAAGAAGGCGGTGCTGGAATATGAGCGGCACATGGCAAAATTTGCGTTCCATCAGTGCACCTATGTGCTCGACGGCTATATCCGCAGCGCGAGCAAATATATGAGCCGCGTGCTGAAAGCCGACACTGAGGCGAGTGATGAAACCTCACAGGCGCTCGCAAACATCTTCCACATGATCCGCACGGCTGCGGTGCTGCTGCATCCGATGGCGCCCTTCGGGACGGAAAAGGTCCGCGAATATCTGCAGGTCGATGAGAGGATCTGGTCTTGGGACCATATTTTCGAGCCGCTCACGGCATTCACCGGCGAAAACCACAAGCTGAAATTCCTTCCGCCGCGCACGGATTTCTTCACGCGGCATGAGTCGCAGTTTGAGCAGTCTGAGGCGTAAAAAAGGGAGCCGGGCTCCCGAAAAAGAGAGCCCGGCTTTATCAATCAGTTTTGCTTTTTGCAGTGTTGACGGATGCGATCAGCATCCTGCGAATGGAGCCGGCATGCTGCAGAAGCGGCTGAACGGCAGATTCTTCTGCCAGACCCGCCCGCATGAACAGCTCAAGCCAGTATTCCGTTTCAAAGCATTCCTTCAGCGCGATCTGCAGCTTTGAAATGAAATCCGCTCTGCTTTGGGCATAATTTGCCTCGCGGATATTTGCGCCGATCGAAGCACCGGACCGCTCCAGTTGATTTCTCAACGAAAAATGCCCTTCTATCGAGTCGCATAATTCCAGCACAGCGACTGCAAAATCCATTGATTGATCAATGAGTTTGTTCTCAGACATTGTACACACCCTTGTTCTTATATGTTCTCTCGTGTTTTAATGAAATCATTTGCTTCGCAAATGGTGAAATTGCTTCGCAATGAAATCTGCTCACAAGTTCGCAGATGAAATGAAATCCGCCGATTCACCGCCGAAGGCGATTTCACTCCGCAGGAATTTCACTGCGCGCCAGCGCAATTTCTCCCGCCAAAAGGCGGATTTAATTGAAAAAACACGCCGAAGCGTGTTTTTTCAATACGCCCGGTGCGATTCGAACGCATGACCTTCAGAGTCGGAGTCTGACACTCTATCCAGCTGAGCTACGGGCGCGTCTATGAGGTACATCAAACGTGTACCCTCCTATTATACCAGATTCCTTGCATTTTTGCAAGCCCTTTTCCGATATTTTTTCAGATATAACGGGCGCGGTGTAATTCACTGTGCCGACAGAAAGGAGTGCATACCCATGATCAGCACGATTCCAAAGAAATATGCGATCTATGTTGTCGTGAGCTGCACCGGAACCAGCGTCGCACGCGCGATTCGCATTGTCACCAAAATGCCCTATTCCCACGCATCCCTCGCCGCAGATTCTTCCCTGCGCGAGCTCTACAGCTTTGCCCGGAGCTATACGCCCGTTCCGCTCCCCGCTACCTTCAATCCCGAATACATCGGGGAGGGCACACTCGGAAAATTCAGTGTCATCCCCTGTGAGATTTACGAAATCCCCGTCACAGAGGAGCAATATCAGACCTTTTTGCAGCTGATCGACCATTTTCATGCCTGCCGCAAGCAGTATTCCTACAGCCTGATCGGGCTGCTGCGCGTGAAAATGCAGATCGAAAAGGAGCTCTCGCGCAAATTCGTCTGTTCGCAGTTTGTCGCCTATGTGCTCCGTGAGTGCGGCGTGAAGCTCGAAAAGCCGGCATGCCTCTATTCCCCGGAGGATCTGCGCTATCTGCCGCAGGCGAGGCTGCTCTACCGCGGCGAGCTCAACCGCTACTATCAGGACGTCAACGATTACTTCGCGGCGCCCGCGATCCACTCCGCGGTCTGATCTGCTGCACGGACAGACAGATTCCGCAGGCGCAGCAGCCAGAACGCCGTGCAGGGCGGGAAGCCGTCAGCATCGGGCGAACCGCCTGCAAGCGGCATCGAAAGCTGCCATTCACCGCCGCCGAAACAGAACTCATAGCTGCCGGACTGCTCTGTGTCCGGCAGCTTTTTTGTGACCTGTGCAAGAACAGGTGTTCCGCCGTAGAGCGTCTGACGGGTCTTCTGCGCGGTGCGGAGCATGCCGCAGGCAAAGCCGACCGCAATCAGGTAGCCGATCACGGCGCAGAGAATCGCTCGTTTCATGTCTCTTCGCATTCTGACATTCCTCCCTTGAATGATGTAAAACCGCGTATCCGCGTCAGTTTTCCTGTGCGAGCCTGCGAATCGTTTCCGCGATCGCGCGTCCGGTCAGCGTTCCGGCATACTGCGCCTCCTCGAGCGAATTGCCCTGCGACCCGACCTCGATCAGCAGACTGCCGGTCGTCAGATTCTGATTGTATTTGCGGTAATCGAACAGAATCGGGCGGGTCAATCCTGGGAACATTTGTTCTGCTGTCTGCTGCAGCTGACATGCCAGATGAAAGTTTTCGCGGTAATTCGGCATGTTCATGTCGCCCTTGTCGCAGCCGGAGATAATCATGATCTGTGCGCTCTGTTTTCCCTCAACCTGTACGACCGGCGCGATCACGCTGGAGCCCGAGCAGATCGCGTCGCGGTGGATATCGAGCACGATGCAGATGCCAGGATTCTCCGCGAGAATCGACTTGATCGTGACGGCGCTGCGGCTGTAGCTGCCGTTCCACTGCGGATAATCGTGGATCTCGCCCGCATGAATGACGCCGATGCCCGCAGCCTCGAGTTCACGCGTGATCGCGTCGCCGACCGAAACCATGTTCTTGTCCGGCTCCGTCGTGCGGAAATTGAACCCCGCCGGATAGCTGTCCGCTTCGCCGTCCATGTAGCTCTCGGTCGTGTGCGTGTGATAGATCAGCACCGTCGGGCTGCCGTCGAGCCTGAGATCGAGCGTTGGCAGCTTTCGGCTTTCCTCGAGCAGATCGGCATTGCTCCAGAAGGTGCTGTTGCGCACCTGACCGCCGCCGTCCAGCCGGAAAAACATCAACCCGGGCAGATTCTGATACTGCTTTCGGACAATGCTGCCGCCGTCTGATGCATGTGAATTCCGGTAGGGCAGGCTGCTCCACATCGCACGCGACCCGTCGGATTCCCAAGTATCTGCGCTGTTTTCGGGTACAGCCGCCATTGCAGGCTCCACCCGGTAGACGGTTTCTGTCTGCGCGGGCGCACTGTCGCGGACGGTCTCAGCAGTCAGGCACGAATCCGCTTTTCCGATCTCGATTTGCTGCAGCCGCGGGATCACGGTTTCGAGCATCACGCTGAATGCGATCGCCGCAGCGATTCCCGAGGCTCCGCACCGAATGATTGCTTTGTTCATAGCATTCCCTCCTGAATTCAGAATATGTATGCGCGCAAAAAAATATGTGCTGTCGGACATGCGGCATCACATATTCTGCACCGGAGGGATGCGTATGAAAAATCAAGTGTCTGTGCGAAATTTTCTGCGGCTGCTGCTGATCGACGCGATCGTACTTGCATTGCTGCGCCTGATCGTGACACTCTGCGGCTGTCAGCCAAACGCCGAGCCGGCAGTGCAGAACGCTGAAGAGGTTTCCCTCCCGGTGCTGATGTACCACAGCATCCGGCGCGGTCCGCAGACGGACTATGCCGTCACACCGGATACGCTGGAGGACGACCTGCGCTATATTCAGCAGCTCGGGTGGGAGACTGTTTCACCGGAGCAGCTTGTCAATTTCGTGTTTTACGGTGTCCCGCTGCCTGAGAAGCCGGTTCTGCTGACCTTCGACGACGGTTTTTATAATAATCTTGTGTATGCGCTCCCGCTGCTGGAGCAATTTGATATGTGCGCAAACGTGAATGTGGTCGGGGAATTCAGCCGCGAGTTGGCTGAAAACGACGCGCATACTGCCGCATATTCCTACCTGACAGCAGCGGATCTCCGCGAGCTGTCCGCCTCGGGGCGAATCACGATCGGCAACCACACCGACATGATGCATCACATCTCCGAGCGAATGGGCTGCCGCATCATGCAAAGCGAGCCGGAGGAGCAGTATCAGGCAGTGCTGCGCAGTGATATCACGGCACTGCAGCGCTTTCTCTATCAGGAAACCGGGCGTGTACCGTTCGTCTTTGCCTATCCATACGGCTTTGACTGTCCCGAGAGTGAGACAGTGCTGCACGAGCTCGGGTTTCTTGTGACGCTGTCCTGCCGCGAAAAAGTGAACAGGCTCACACATGATGCGGAATGTCTGTACGGACTGGGGCGCTACAACCGCTCCGGGCTTGAATCGACCGAGTCGTATTTTTCTCACATTCTCAGCGATTTTCCCGCCGAGGCTTGACTTTCGGGCAGGTTCGTGCTATACTGAGAATGTTCCACGTGGAACATGGCGTTTTTCCGCGAAGTATGTTCCACGTGGAACAAAAGGGTCAATAATTGTTCCGTGCGGAGCAATCGAAAAGGAGGAAGACGATGAAACGTGTATTTCTGATCGTTCTGGACAGCTGCGGCTGCGGCGAAATGCCCGATGCAGAAAGCTACGGCGACGCAGGAAGCAATACGCTGCGCGCCTGCTGGCGATCCGGGAAGCTGCATGTGCCGAATATGCAGCACATGGGACTGTTCAATATCGAAGGTATCGGCTGCGGCGAGCCCGTTGAAGCGCCGACCGCTGCTTACGGAAAATGTGCAGAGCGCTCCAAGGGCAAGGATACCACGACCGGGCACTGGGAAATTGCCGGTCTGATCTCGAAAACGCCGATGAACACCTACCCGAACGGCTTTCCAAAGGAGGTTCTGGAGCGCCTGCGCGCTGCGACCGGTCGCGAGATCCTCTGCAATCAACCGTATTCCGGTACAGAGGTCATTCGCGACTACGGGCAGGAGCACATGAAAACCGGTGCGCTGATCGTCTACACCTCGGCGGACAGTGTTCTGCAAATCGCCGCGCACGAGGATGTCATTCCGGTAGAGGAGCTTTACGACATCTGCAAGAAGGCGCGCGAGATCATGCAGGGCGAATTTGCAGTCGGGCGAATCATCGCAAGACCGTTCATCGGCGAATATCCCGATTTTCAAAGAACGCCGAACCGTCACGACTACTCCGTCAGTCCGTTTGCGCCAACCTTGCTCGACCGAATCTGTGAAGCGGGGCAGACGGTCATTTCCGTCGGAAAAATCGCGGATATCTTCAACGGACAGGGCATTTCCGAGGGGAATCGCACGAAATCGAACAATGACGGCATGGGCAAAACGATCGCTATTGCGGCTACGCGCGATTTTTCCGGGCTCTGCTTTGTCAATCTCGTCGAATTTGACAGCAGCTACGGGCACCGCAACGATGTTCCGGGCTATACCACCGCGCTGAACACATTCGACGCACAGCTCGGGGCGCTGCTGCCGCAGCTTCGCGACGACGATCTGCTGATTCTGACTGCCGACCACGGATGCGATCCCTCCACTCCGAGCACCGACCACTCGCGCGAATATATCCCGGTTCTGGTCTGGGGCAAACAGATCAAACCCGTGAATCTCGGGTGCAGAAGCGGCTTTTCGGATATCGGGCAAACGGTCGCGCAAGCACTCGGTGTTGACGCGAAAACGCTCGCAGGCACGTCGTTTTTCAACGAAATCACGCAATAAAACAAGCCGGACAGTTCTGCTGTCCGGCTTCGATTATTATGTCAGAAAACGCTTCAGAAGGTCGATATTCCGCGCAAGATCAACCGCGAGCACGTCAGAGCCGTCTGCCCTCTGCTCAATATCGTAGGTCCCGTCCGTTGGAATACTCCCGGCTGCACACTGCCATACGTGCAGCTGCAGCGGCTTGGTCAGCGACCAGCCATAAAACTTTGCCGCACTGACCGTCGTCGTAATTTCGCCTGCGATATCGCTGCGGAATGCAAGTGCCTCCTGAATTCCCGGCGGATTCATCGCCTTCAAAACCGCTGTGATCGCGTCGGATTCCTCGCTCATATACGAAAATTCCTCGATAAGACCGCTCTCTCCGCGTTTTGGAGAACGAATTCTGCATATTTCTGCGATTTTCCCGCGACCGGCAGCAGAAAGCGTAAACATTCCGTCGATGTGCAGCTCCAGATTGACCGAAATCGCCTTGCACAACAGGGCTTCTCCGCCTGAGCGAAAGGCATCTGAGAGCGAACCGACCGTGTTGTCCGGGATGCTGACATATAGCTCCGGGTGGATCATGTTGACAAAATATCGCTTCTGCTTGCTGTTCAATGTCAGAATCGCGAGCCAGTCGGGCGCGTCGTTGGTCTCGTTCATCCCGATCAGCAGGTAGTTTTCGCCGTCTTCGAGCGCATCGCCGTCCATGCCGGCGACTGCGTCAAGCCGATGCATTCTGCTGTAGGTCGACAGCGAAAACACGGAATACCCGCCAAATGCAAGCAGAATCGCACATAGGAGCACCGCGCAGGCGCACCAGACAGGATGAAACCGTCTCTGCGCGGGCATTTTTTTCTTTACGCGCTCCTGCTGCGGCGGAAGCCGCTTCGGCATCTGTTTCTCGCCCGCACGCGGCGCCTGTCCGGTCATCGACGCGCGGTGAAGTGCCCTGTGCGGCGGCTCTCCCCGGGACAGACGCGGATTCTTGTTGTTTTGCTTCTCCATTTTCAATCCTTTCCCTGAATGTTCCACGTGGAACATTCAAAGCGGTTTCCGTTTGATTTTCGCGAATCTGCGTGGATAACTGAACGGCGTCAGATCCGGTTTATCAATCAGAACGAGATTTTTCTCCTCTCCCTCGATCTCATAATGCACAAAATCAGGCTTTGAGCCGCCAAGAAGCGGGGAAACACGCTCGATCGCCTCCCGCTCCTCGTCAAAATTCCTGCCCTTCAGCGCCAGAAAGAGCCCTTTCCGCTTGACAAACGGCAGCGAAAGCTCCAGAAGCATGCTCCCGGACGCCATCGCGCGAGAGGTAACAATATCGAACGACTCCCTGACAGGCAGCAGTCGTGAATACTCCTCAGCGCGGGTGGAAACCGGCGTACAGTTGAGCCCCAATTCAAAGACGACCTCCTGACAAAAGCGAATCTTATTGATTTCACTGTCCAGCAGCGTCACTTCATATTCCGGGTTCAGAATCGCAAGCGGAATCCCGGGAATCCCGCCGCCTGTCCCGATGTCAAGCAGCCTTCCGAACTGCGGCATATACAACGAAATGTACGCAGAATCGAGAAAATGACGCACCCAAATCTCCCGCTGCTCGCGAATCGCAGTGATATTCTGATGCCGTTTTTCATCGACCATCATGTCCGCATATCGGCAAAACTTCCGGTATTGATCCTCAGTGAGCGGGATTTCGTACTTGCGAAACAGCTCCTCGCACTCTGAAAAGGACGGATTTTCAGCCATTTGCGCCACCTGCCTTCAGCCATGTAATGATAATCGCGATATCCGCGGGCGAGATTCCGGAAATCCGCGCAGCCTGCTCCAGATTTTCGGGTTTCGCTTTTGTCAGCTTCTCGACCGCCTCGGACGAGAGCCCATGAATCCTGTGATAATCGACCGTCTCAGGCAGCCGGATCCGGCTCAGCTGCTGATAATGCGCGTTTTGCTGATTCTGACGGGAAATGTACTGCTCGTATTTGATCTGCAGCGTGATCTCCTCCGCGATATCGGGGTCGGAATCCGGCGAAACTGCACCAAGCTGTACCAGATGCTCCCAACCGATCTGCGGTCGGCGCAGCAGGCTGTCGGCATGGACAGGCTGAGAAATCGGAGCAGTACCGGCGGATTCGAGCACAGCATTGACCGCTTCGCACGGACGTATGACAGTGCGGCGAATCTGATCGGTGCCCTGCGCGATTTCCTCGGTTTTACGGGAAAAATCAGCCCACCGCCCATCACGGATCAGCCGGTATTTCCGACCGATCGGCGTCAGACGCGCATCAGCGTTGGAATGCCGCAGCGACAGACGGTATTCGCTGCGAGCGGTCATCATGCGATAGGGGTCATCCGTGCCCTTCGTGACGAGATCGTCGATCAGCGTGCCGATATAGGAGCTCGCGCGGGAGAGCTCAAGCGGTTCTTCGCCGAGAACATAAGCAGATGCGTTGATTCCGGCGATCAGACCCTGAGCGGCTGCCTCCTCGTAGCCGGATGTGCCGTTGAACTGCCCGGCGGAATAAAGCCCCGCGATATTGCGAAAACCGAGCGAGTGCCGCAGACAGATCGGGTTGATGCAGTCGTATTCGATCGCGTATGCCGGGCGCATGATCTCGATGCGCGCAAAGCCACTGACCGTGCGCAGCATTTCGAGCTGAACATGCTCGGGCAGCGACGTGCTGAACCCGCCGAGATACATCTCATCAGTGAATCTTCCCGTCGGCTCGACAAAAATCTGATGGCGCTCACGCTCCTGAAACCGCACGACCTTGTCCTCGATAGACGGACAGTAGCGCGGCCCGACGCCGTGGATCAATCCGCCGTAGAGCGGCGATTCACCGAGATTGCTGCGAATGACCGCATGGGTCTCGCTGTTGGTCTGCGCAATGTAGCAAACCGCGTCGTTTCGGACAAAACCGCGCGGATTGGTGAACGAAAATGAAACCGAATCTACGTCTCCGTGCTGCGGGGTCAACTGGGAATAGTCGATGCTTCTGCTGTGCACGCGGCACGGCGTACCGGTCTTGAAACGCCGAAGCTGTACACCGTGGACGGACAGCGCCTCTGACAGAAGCCGGGCAGGTAAACAGGAATCCGGGCCGCTTTCCCGCGAGCGCTTTCCGATATAGACCCGACCGTTCAGGAAGGTTCCGGCGCAGATCACTGCGGCGCGGCAGTCATATTTCCCGCCGAATGCGTCGACGACCCCGCAGACCGCGCCGTTGTCATCGAGCAAAATATCAGCAATCTCCGCCTGTATCACAAAGAGATTCTCGGTTTTCTCGCAGAGCGACTTCATGTAGCGGTGGTATTCCTGCCGATCCTCCTGCGCGCGGGGGCTGTGCACGGACGCGCCCTTGCTCTGATTCAGCATCCGCATCTGCATGCAGCAGGCGTCCGCGGCGATGCCCATGACGCCGCCGAGCGCGTCGATCTCACGGACGAGATGCCCCTTCGCACTGCCGCCGATCGCCGGATTGCACGGCATATTGCCGATCTGATCGAGCGAGATCGTGAACAGCGCAGTTTTACAGCCGCGGCGCGCCGAAGCGACTGCCGCTTCGATACCGGCATGTCCGGCGCCGATGACCGCGACGTCAAATTTTCCGAGTGTTTCCATAGCTCCTCCGATGTTCCACGTGGAACATTTTCTGTCTGTTCCCGTCATTTGCCGACGCAAAAGCGCGTAAATACGCCGTTTATCACATTCTCCGACACCTGCTCGCCGTCGATCTCCCGCAGCGCATTCGCCGCAGATTCGAGCGTGAACAGCAGCAGATCGAGCGGCGAATCGCTTTGCAGCAAGCCGAGCGCGTCGGTGAGCGACTGCGATGCACGCCGGATCAGCGCTGCCTGCCGCTCGTTCATGATGCAAGGCGTGTCGGTGCGCGAAGCCGTGCCAAAGAGCTCCCGCAGTGCTACGGCAACCACATCGAACGAAGGTTCTGATTTAGCGGCAATCTGCAAGCATTTATGCGGGAGTGCGGGCGGCTGCGCGTCGGTCAGGTCGGTTTTGTTCCACAGCACAAGCACCGGCTGTCCGGTCAGACTGCCGAGCAGCTCGCGGTCCTGCGCAGTCACGCCGACTGCCGCGTCAATCACATAGAGCACGAGATCAGCGTTTTCCGCCTCGTGCATCGCCTGCCCGACACCGATCTCCTCGATCACGTCGCCGCTCTGACGGATGCCCGCGGTATCAGACAAAACCAACGTAAATTCGTCGATTTTCACCTGTTCACGGACAATATCACGCGTCGTGCCCGGAATCTCCGTCACGATGCTGCGCTGCTCGCCGCAGAGCCAGTTCATCACGGATGATTTGCCCGCATTCGGCAGCCCGAGCAGTGCGGTGCGGATGCCCGCGCGCAGCATTCTGCCGCTGTCGTAGCTTTTCTCGAGCGCCTGAAGCCGGCTTTGCAGCGCTTCGATTTTTGCAGTCAATGCGTAAGTTTCGAGCTCCGGCGGAAATTCCTCTGCGTCGTCGAGCCAGTAGGCAAGCGCGGACATAATCGCGACCAGCGCGTCAGAGATCTGCTTCATTTCGGTGCCGAGCCGCCCCTCTCGTGCGAGGTTTGCCTGCCGCAGCGACTGCGCCCCCTCCGCCTCGATCACATCCATGACCGCCTCTGCCTGTGTCAGCGAAATTTTGCCGTTGAAGAACGCGCGCTTGGTGAACTCCCCCGGACCCGCCGGAACGGCGCCGTTCTGCAGGACGATCCGCAGAATCTGCCGGGTGACATAGAGCCCGCCGTGACAGGTGATCTCGGCGGTGTCCTCGCCGGTGAAGCTGTGCGGCGCGCGGAAGACCGTCACGATCACGTCGTCGAGCCGGGTGCCGTTTTCGCTGACATAGCCGTAGGCGCAGCGATAGCCGCCGAGCGCGGTGACCGGTTTCCCGTCTGCACGCTGCACGGTGCGGTCAGCAATTTCGATCGCGCGGTCGCCGGAAATGCGGATCATCGCGATGCCGCCCGGCGCATTCGGTGTCGAGATTGCAGCAACAGTTTCCATACGCGGTACCCCCAAGAAAAAGAGGGCGACTCCACAGCCGCCCTCACACCGTCAGATATCAATTTTGCCGTAGACGCCTGCGTTGATGGCATCCTCGGGCTTCGGCTTTCTGTAGTCCTTCTCGAAGCTGGTCGAGAGGTCGAGCTTTCTCGGGCCCTCGCCGCTCGGACGGCGGTCACGTCCGCCTCTGCCGCCTCTCCCGCCGCCTCTGCGGTCGGAACGGTCGCGTCCGCCCCTGCCGCCGCGCTCGGAACGGTCGCGGAAGGGCTTGGAGCCTGCACGGACGGGCTTGTCGGTCTTTGGTGCGCCCTCAAGCGAGATGATGACCTTGCGGTAGGGCTCCTCGCCGGTCGAGTAGGAGGTCACGCCCTCGATCTCAGTGACGGTCGAGTGAATGATGCGGCGCTCGTAGGGGTTCATCGGCTCAAGTGCGACTGCCTTGCCGGAGCGCAGGACATTGCGGCTGATGCGCTGTGCGAGCTCCTGCAGTGCCTTGCGGCGCTTGTCGCGGTAGCCGCTCGCATCGAGTGTCACGCGGATGTACTCGCGGTCGCCGCGGTTGGCGACCATCGAGGTCAGATACTGCAGTGCGTCGAGCGTATCGCCGCGTCTGCCGATCAGTGCGCCGGCGCTGTCGCCGAGCAGCGTGATCTCGATGCCGTTGCCGAGGGTGCCCTCCGCGGTCGAGCCGGGTGCAAATTCGGCAAGCACCTTGTTGAGATACTCCAGTGCAAGCTGCATCTTTTCGAGGGCGACTGCCTGATCGAACTCGGCAGGCGCGTCCTCCTCATCGGCGATCTCCTCTGCCGGTGCTTCTGTGACCGGCTCGCTGCCGGCTGCGGTCTCTTCGATCTCGGCTGACTCAGCGGGCTCCTCCGCGGCGGGTGCAGGCTCATAGCTTGCCTCCACGCGGTATTCCGTCGACTTGCTGAACACGCTCAGAAGCCCGCGCTTGGGCTCCTCAAGCACGCGGAAGCTGATCTCGGAAAGCGGTGCGCCGAAGGCATCAGCAGCCTTCTGCTTCGCTTCTTCCAGCGTTGCAGCGGTGAAAATCTCTGTCATCAGTTTCAATCTCCCTTCATGTATCGTCGCCGCATACTGCGGTTTTATGCATCCTGATCTTCGTCTCCGGGGATCGGGTCGCCGTATTTTTCGGCAACACGTCTGCGGGCTGCTTCGATCAGCTTGCGTTCATATTCACTGCGCTCCCTGCGGGACATGCCGTCGTCCCCGTCGGAATAGCTGGTGCGGTTGCCGTCGCGGCGGATCGTGCCGTTCTGCTCCGCCTGCATCTGCGCAGACTGCTCCATCATGCGCTGCATCCATGTCGGACCCTTTGCGATCTGCTTTGCCTTTTCCTTCTCGTTGATCTTCTGCAGGCGCTCGCCGCTGAGATACTTATAAAGCAGCAGCGTGACCGCGAGGCTGAGGATCGAGTTGCACATCCAGTAGAAGGACAGACCTGCCGGAACGGACATACCGATCCAGATGGTCATGAGCGGGGACAGATAGAGCATCATGTTCATTGCGCCGGTCATCTGCTGACCGCCCGGATTCATCGCCTTGTTGTGGCGCTGGGTGATCAGGGTCAGCGCGAGGTTTGCGACCGCGGAGAGGATCGGTAGCAGCACGAGCATGAGTGCCGTGAAGCTCCACCCGCCGTCCGGGTGCATAGAGGGAACGCCCGCGAGATCGAAGCCGAGGAAATTGTTCTTGAAGTCTGCGATCTGGTCGGTGAAGCCCTCCAGCGTGGAAAAGATCTCGGGATTGGATTTGCCGTATTTGAGCAGCATCAGCTCCGGTCTGGCAGCGACCGTGCGCTCTGCCTTCTCAATGCCCTGATTGTTCATGAAGTCAATCAAGAGCGTTTTTGCCTTTTCGAGCGTATCTGAAGAAATGCGGAGGATGTAGGTCAGCGGCTGCATGACCACGCGGTAGACCGGGAAAATGATGAACAGCGTGATCAGATTGGTCAGGCAGCCCGAGCTCGGGTTGATGCCCTCCTCGTTATAGAGCTTCTGCTGCTCCTCCTGCTGGCGCGTCGGGTTATTCGGGAATGCCTTTTTGATCTTGGCGAGCCGGTCGCCGATCAGACCCATGCGCGCCGAATTGACCTGTGTTTTATAGGTGCCGGGCAGGGTCAGAATCTTGATGACGATGGTAAACAGCAGGATCGAGATGCCGTAGCTGTGCACGACCTGATAGATCATGCGCATGATCCAGCCAAACGGGATCGCAATTAGGTTGAACAATCTGAATTTCCTCCGTTCGTCGATTGGGAATCCCCGATGGGTCGCCCGTGCCGGTAGCGGTCGTGCGGGACGAGCGTGAGCCCGAGCCTGTCTGCGAGCAGCTGTGCCGGAAAGAGCGGGTCGGGCTGATGGATCCGATGCCGCCCGAGCGGATCAAATTTCAGCGGAACGGGGTCCCATCCCCCTTCTGAGAAGGGGTTGCACCGCAGGATCCGGAGCGTGCCGAGCCATGTGCCGCGGATCGGCCCGAAGCGTTCGATCGCGCCGAGCATATAATGCGAGCAGCTCGGGCGATAGCGGCAGACTGCCGGAAAATGCGGAGATATGTGCTTTTGATAAAACCGGATGCCAGCCTTCAGCATGATATCATGCCTTTTTCGCGGCACTGCCGGTCTTCTGCGGGCGTGCGTCTCTGCCGCCGGTGATCTCGCCGCGCCCGACCGCCTCGAGGTGGCGTCTGCCCTTTTCGCAGAGCGCCTTCCGGAGCACCGTCGATTTCTGCGCAGGGAGCGAGCTCCGCGCGACGATGACAAGGTCAAGCCCGACCGGGAGCAGCGGCTCTGCCTCGGTATAGGCAGCGCGGATGATCCGCTTGGCACGGTTGCGCATGACGGCATTGCCGACCTTTTTTCCCGCCGTGATGCCGAGCCGGTTATAGGGCAGGGAATTGGGGACCGCATAGAGCAGTGCCGCGCCGAGCGAACAGAAGGCGCCCTTGCGGTAGAGCCGCTGAAAATCGGCATTCCGGTTCAGCGTCAGCGTAAACAGCATGTCCTTGCCCTCCCTAATAGAAAAGGACCACAAAGCAGCGCATTGTGGTCCTTCACTGGCGTTAGATCAGTAGGTCAGTCTTGCGCGGCCCTTTGCGCGGCGCCGAGCCAGAACCTTGCGCCCGTTGGTGCTAGCCATGCGCTTGCGGAAGCCGTGCTCCTTCTTGCGGTGCAGCTTCTTGGGCTGATATGTTCTCTTCACGGTATGTCACTCCTTTTCTCTCTGAACGTATAGAAATCTGCTGCGGGCATATTCCGCCTGCGGCAGATATACTCCTGCAAGGTTAGATTATACAGGATTTTTCGCGAATTGTCAAGCCTGTATTTTCACATTTGTACAGTATTACCTAGATTATCATGCGGCAATGCGAAGGATATGGTCAATTAGCTCTCCGGTTTTTCCGCGGGCTCCGGATGGATCACAAACCAGAAGGTCGAGCCGACGCCGACGGTCGAATCGACACCGAAGGCGTAGTCGTGCAGCCGCAGCACCGCCTTGACGATCGACAGCCCGAGCCCGGTGCCGACGACCTCGCGCTTGTAGTTTTCGCTGCGGTAGTATTTGTCAAAGATGCGCGAGAGCGTCTCCTGATCCATGCCCTCGCCGGTGTCGCGCACGGCAATGCGGATGCCCTCGGGCACATGCTGCTGCGTGATGAAGATCTGCTTATCCTCGCCGGTGTAGTTCATCGCGTTGTTGATCAGGTTGCAGATGACCTGCTCGATCTTCGAGGCATCGCAGCAGACCGGCGCTTCGCCGTCCGTCTCGAGGTGAAAATCGTAGCCCGAGACCCCGCTGAGCCTGCGGTAGCGCCCGACGATGCCGGTCAGGCGCTGCTCCATGTCGAATTCCGAGCGCTGGAGCTGCAATTTGCCGTTCTCGAGCTTCGAGAGGTCGAGAATATCGTTGACGAGCGCGGTCAGGCGGTCGGTCTCCTCGATGATGACCTGCAGATGCTCGTTGCGCTTGACAGGGTTGTCGCCGGAGAGATCGCGGATCATCTCGGCATACGCCTTGAGCATGGTCAGCGGCGTGCGCAGATCGTGCGAGGCATTGGCGATCAGGTCGCGCTGCATCATGTCGACGCGGTTGATCTCGCGGCTCGCGTAGGTCAGCGTCTCGGCAAGGCGGTTCGCCTCGTCGTAGCCGCCGCCGGTGAACTGGATGTCGTAGCGCCCGTGCGCGAGCTGCTCCGCCTCCTTCGTCACCTGCACGATCGGCTTTGCCAGCCGCTTGGAGACGGCAAAGGAGATCGCAAAGGCGACCAGAATCAGGACCACCGATATGATAATGAGCTGCCGCCGCAGAATATTGACCGTCAGCGAGACGGGGACCAGCGGCGTATTCATCAGCAGATAGGCGTCGGGCGAGGCAGGGTCGCCGATCACCCCGGCATAGATCAGAATCTCCGTGCCGGTGTGCGGATTCGTGTAGCGCCCGCAGAACTCGCCGTCCTCGTCCTCGCGCAGCAGCTTCAGTATCTCGCGGGATTTGTTGTTCATGCCGTGGATCAGGCAGCTGACGCCGAGCACGTCGCGGCTGTAGATCAGCGGGCGCTGCAGCGGGTCAAAGATCGTGATGCAGACATTGTTCTGCACGGCGATCTCGTCGCAGACGCTGCGGTATTGCTTTTCGTCCCCGCTCTGATATACCTCCCGGATCGTCTCCGCCTTGCGCACGACCTCCGCCGCGGTCATGTTGTTGAAGAAATTCTGCAGAAACAGAATCTGACAGACCCACAGCAGCACAAACACGACCACGACAAAGAGGATGAACCATCCCCAGATGTGCAGCCGCATCGGCTTCAGCTTATGCTTCAAACTTATATCCCGTTCCTCTCAGTGTGACGATGAATTTGCGGTATTCGCCGAGGGAATTGCGGAGCATCTTGATGTGGGTATCGACGGTGCGGTCGTCGCCGAAGAAATCGTAGCCCCAGACCTCCTCGAGCAGCTGGTCGCGGGTCAGCGCCAGATTCCGGTTCTTGACAAGATAGAAGAGCAGATCGTATTCCTTCGGGGTCATGTTCGCCTTCTGCCCGTTGACATAGACCTCTCTGCCCGCCATGTCGATCTCGAGCCCCTCGAAGGTCATCCGCTCCGGTATCTGCGGCTGTGCGGCAGCGATGCGGCGCAGCACCGCCTTGACGCGGAGCATCAGCTCCTTGGGCGAGAAGGGCTTGACGACATAATCGTCGACGCCGGTCTCAAAGCCGAAGAGCTTGTCGTATTCCTCGCCGCGTGCCGAGAGCATAATGATCGGCACGTTCTTGGTCTTGCGGATCTCCTTGCAGGCGGAAAAGCCGTCGAGCCGCGGCATCATGATGTCCATGATGATCAGGTCGTAGTCATTCTCGCGCGCCTTGGTGACAGCCTCCATGCCGTCGCCTGCCTCCTCGACCTCGTATCCCTCGAATTCCGCATATTCCCGCACCACTCTGCGGATATTTGCCTCGTCGTCCACGACCAGCAGTCTGATTTGCTTGTCCATGAAACCCGTCCTTTCCGTGTGTTTTGTTCAGCGATCCGGCGCAATTTGCACCGATACCGTTTTATTATAGCAGAAATGTGTGAAATTTTTGTGAAAACTGCGGAAAAAGCAAAGACATTTCTGCCGGAAATCCATTGACATTTACGGGAAAGATTGGTATAATAGATATAATCGCATCCGGTATGCCCCGGCATCCCGATATCCTGATAAAAAAGGAAGTGGTTCCTTGAAGCATCCGAAAAAACAGATCATCTATCTGTCCATGCTTGCATTTGCCTTTCTGACGGTGTATGTGATCATCTACGCCTATCATCACCGCGACAAGGATGATCTGGTCTATCTCATCTTCAATTCCTATGCGCTGCTCGCGGTGATCCTGAGCTTTGTCTTTGTGCTCTACTGGCAGCATGTGCAGAACCGCAAGCGCGTCTCCTCGCAGAAGCGCCTGCGCGCACTGGTGAAGAATCTGTCCGAGCCCGCGATGCTCTGGGACGATGCGCTGAAAACCGTCGTGCTGAACGAAGCGCTCCTCAATCTGACCGAGCTGCGCGAGCCGGACGACGGCTTTGACGCGAAATATGTCGTGCCGTGGATCTTCGGGAAGAAGGAGATCACCGACGCGGATATCCGCGAGATCGTGCTGACGAAGAACAAGGAATACGGGCTCACGTTCAAGAGCGGCAGCCCGCACAACATCATCTGGAACACCTCCTCCGTGCACACCGACGACGACGGTCTGACGGTGTTCCTCTCGATCGGCTTTGACCTTTCCAATATCCGCATGATGGAGTCTGAGCTGAAGGATTACTCGCAGCGCCTTGCAGACTCCGAGCGCAGAAATATGCTGACGATGGAGCTGACCGACGTCGGCATCCTGCTGATCGAGCAGAGCAACCGCAAGATCTATCCCTCCGAGAAGCTCCGCGATATGATCGGCATTCCCGGCGAGACATGGTCTGCCGAGGATGTCCGCGCCCGCGTCTACCCGATGGATCTGGCACTCTTTGACAATCATGTGCAGAACGTGCGCAACCAGATGGGGCGCTATCTGGACGAGACACAGGTGCTCGAGCTGCGCCTCTGCGGACCGGACAACCGCTACCGCTGGTACTCCTACCGCTTCAAAGCGCTCCAGCGCGAGGGCAGCTCGCTGCTGTCGATCGGCGGGTCGGTCATCGACATCACCAAGGAGAAGGAGAAGGACGCGCGCATCGAGCAGATCGCCTATGAGGATTCGGTCACGCGCATCCCGAACCGCAACCGCCTGATCATGATGGGGCAGGAGCTCTTCCAGTGCACCGCCGAGCTCGGCAGCTCCTATTGGGTCATCGTCACGGATATCGACCGCTTCCACCTGATCAACGACACCTGCGGCTATGCAAACGGCAACGAGCTTCTGCGCAGCTTTGCCGACATTCTGACGCGCCAGATCAACAACGGCGGCTACGGCGGCTTTGCTGCGCGCATCTCCGGCGACAATTTTGCGATGATCCTGCGCGACGGCGGCGACGAGGAGCTGCCCAAGAAGATTCTCTCGAAGGTGCAGCGCTCCCTCGCGACAAAGGCGGTCGGACCCTTCGAGAACCATTCGCTCACCTGCTCTGCGGGCTACGCGAAGATGCCGCGCGACGGCAGCACCTTTGAGCAGGTGCTCGAGCGCGCGGAATTCGCGCTCTCGACCGGCGTGAACGAGATGGGCAGCATCACGCCCTACACCACCGCGATGCACGACCGGATCATCGAGGACACGAATCTCGAAAAGCAGCTCAACGACGGCTTCATGAAGGGCGAGCTGGAGCTGTGGTATCAGCCGAAGGTCTCGCTGGAGAGCGGCGCGGTCATGGGCGTTGAGGCACTGCTCCGCTGGCGCCGCCCCGACGGCACGATCATCTTACCGGACCGCTTCATTCCGATGGCAGAGCGCTCGCATCTCATCACGCACATCACGCGCTATGTGCTCTATGAGGCGTGCCGGCAGGCAATGCTCTGGCAGAAGATGGGTCTGCCGCAGGTCGTCATGTCCATCAACATGACAAGCGTCGATTTCTATCAGGACAATGTCTGCTCGCTGGTCAGGGGCGCACTGGAAAAATACGGCATGCCGCCTGAGCTGCTCGAGATCGAGCTGACCGAGTCGATCGCCCTGCGCGATGTGGATCTGACGGTCGCGCGCATGAACGAGCTGCGGCAGCTCGGCGTCCAGATCGCGATGGACGATTTCGGCACGGGCTATTCGTCGCTGAGCTATATCCAGCTGCTGCCCTTCACGATGCTGAAGCTCGACCGCTCCTTCGTGCTGCACATGGAGGACGACATTGTCGTGCAGGAGATCGTGTCGTCGGTCGTGCGCATTGCGCGGGCGAAGAGCATCCGCACGATCGCAGAGGGTGTCGAGACACCGGAGCAGGCAAAGCAGCTGCGTCTCTCGGGATGCGACTTCGCACAGGGCTTCCTCTACAGCAGACCGATGGTCGCCGCCTCCGCCGAGCAGTTCCTGCGGCAGAATCAGCGGGAACGGAAGGTATACTGAAATGAGAAGTGAGACACGGTAATCAACGCCTATACGATATCAATAATCAAAACGAAAGGAAATCACTGTCATGAAAAAACGAATCGGAATCTTAACATCGGGGGGCGACTGCCCCGGTCTGAACGCGACCATCCGCGGCGTGGCGAAGGCATGCTTTGAGCTGCTCGGCGAGGAAAATGTCGAGATCGTCGGCATCGCAAACGGCTACTACGGTCTGATCAACAACATGTGCCGCGATATGCAGCCCGGCGAATTCTCCGGCATCCTCACGCAGGGCGGCACCATCCTCGGCACAAAGCGTCAGCCGTTCAAGATGATGACTGTCATCGGCGACGACAATGTCGACAAGGTCAAGAGCATGAAAGAGACCTACAAAAAGCAGAAGCTCGACGTCCTGCTCACGCTCGGCGGCAACGGCACCCACAAGACCTCCCATCTGCTCGCGCAGGAGGGGCTCAATGTCATCGGGCTGCCCAAGACCATCGACAACGATATCTACGGCACGGACGTCACCTTCGGCTTCCACACCGCCGTCGACACCGCCACCGACGCGATCGACCGCCTGCACACGACCGCTGCCTCGCACAGCCGCATTCTCGTCTGTGAGATCATGGGCAACAAGGCGGGCTGGCTCACGCTCAATGCGGGCATCGCGGGCGGCGCGGATATCATCCTGATCCCCGAGATTCCCTATGACATCGACAAGGTCTGCGACGCTGTCATGAAGCGCGCAGCCTCCGGCAAGAGCTTCTCGATCCTCGCGGTCGCCGAGGGCGCCTTCGACAAGGACGAGGCACAGCTCAAGAAGAAGGACCGCGCCAGAAAGCGCGAGGAGGCGGGCATCGTCACCGCGACCTCCCGCATCGCGGCACAGGTGCAGGCGGGCACCGGCATCGACACGAGAGTTTGCGTGCCCGGACATATGCTTCGCGGCGGCTCCCCCTCTGCCTACGACCGCATTCTCGCGACGAAATTCGGCGTGCATGCCGCAAAGCTGATCGCCAATGAGAAATACGGCAGAACGGTCGCGATGGTCGGCGGCAAGGTGACCTCGAACAAGCTCGAGGATATCGCCGGGCTGACGAAATTTGTCTCCCCGAAGGATCAGCTCGTGCTGACCGCAAAGCGCATCGGTGTTTCCTTCGGCGACTGAGGCTGCGGCACAATACCGCAGAATGGAGGAATACAAAGCATGGCACTCACAGATGACGCCCTGCGCATTATGGATGAAATGACCGATACGCTGGCAGAGATCACGGCATATTGCAGGACTCTTGCGTTCTCGCACAAAGTGCCGGACAAATATCTGATGCCGATGTCCGATATCCTTGACCTGCTGCTGATGGCAGATTTCACGGTCGGTCTGGTCGAATACAGCGAAAAATGCAGCTGCATCGCGGAGGCTTCCTTCAAGGTCTCCCGCCGCACGGAGGAATTCAATGCGGACATGCTCCGGAATTCCGAGATCGGCAGCTGGATTCAGCCGCTGGTCGCGCAGTACGCAGTCTTTCTCGGCTTTACGCCGGACTGGCGCGAAAAAGCGGGACCGCTGGAGCAGGAGAGCTGGGCAGTGACAAAACGCATCCTGCGCTATACAGATACAGAGACCCTCGGAATGATCCTCGAGCAGTACAAGGATATCTCCGGCAAGCTGCTGAACATTCTGAGCAGTCTGGAGCCGGTGCTCTCCGAGCCGCGCGTCTATCTGCGCGAGATCATGGAGCAGGCAAGGCAGCGCGATGCACAGCTCTACCGCAGAGAGGCAGACCGCGCCCTCGACCGCTGCGACAAGGACATGCCGCGCTACTATGAGCCCGCCGATCTGTGCGATGTCTGCGATAATGATATCTGCGACAGCGAGCAGCCCGGCACGGATTCCTACATCAGAGCGATCGACCGCTGCGCCGCGGGCTTTGCGTCGGATGCACCGGGCTATGCCGTATGGAAGCGGGCATTCCGGCTGCCAAAGGAGCTTGAGCAGTGCCGTGCAGAGCTGAATTATCTTGCAAAGGAAACAGATGCGTCGCGCGCGGACAGCATTGCCCGCATGATCTGCGGCGACAGCTGACCGAACAGGAACGGCACAGTAAAAAAGGAGTATATATTTCATGAGCAGAATCCCGGCACTTTCCGGCATTGTCCGCGAGACCGGCACAGAGGCGATGCTTCTGACCGGCGAGGTCGACCTGATCTACGCACTCGGTGCGACCGCCCTCGAGGGGCAGTGCATCATTTTCCCGGATGATACGGCAATTTTCGTCACCGACGGGCGTTATATCGAGGTCGCGGTGCAGCTTCTGGAGCCGCAGGGCTTCACGGTGCGCGAGCGCTCCGCATCCGTCGGCGCGATCTCCTTCACCAAGCAGATCCTCACAGAACGGCATGTCCGCAAGCTGCTCTACGAGGACGACGTGCTCACCGTGCAGGATTTTGCACGCTGGCGCAAGCTGCTCGGCATCCAGATGATCCCGCTCTCGGGACGCATTGCCAAGCTGCGCAGATGCAAATCCGAATCGGAGGTCGCAGGCATGGTGCGTGCACAGCGGATCGCAGAGGCGGCGCTGGAACGGCTGCTGTCCGAGCTGCACACCGGCATGACCGAGCGCGAGGCGGCGGCAAGGCTGAATTATTACATGGCGCTCGGCGGCAGCGAAAAGCCGTCGTTTGACACGATCTTGCTCTTCGGCGAGAACACGAGCAAGCCCCACGGCGTCCCATCCGACCGCGCCCTTCGCCCCGGCGATTTTGTCCTCGCCGATTTCGGCGCTGTCTGCGAGGGCTATCATTCTGACATGACGCGCACGGTCGCCTACGGCAATGCGACCGACGAGATGAAAACGGTCTACGAAACGGTGCTCTCAGCGCAGAATGCCGCGATGAAGGCGGCAGTCGCGGGCAATCTCTGCTGCGACATGCACAAGGCGGCTGCCGACGTGATCGCGGCGGCAGGCTTCGGGGAATATTTCACGCATGCGCTCGGGCACAGCGTCGGGCTGGAGATCCACGAAATGCCGGTCGCGGCACTGCGCTGCGAGGAGCTGCTGCAGAACGGCATCGTGATGACCGACGAGCCGGGCATCTATATGCCGGGCAAATTCGGCGTGCGCATCGAGGACATGCTGCTGATCGACGGCGAGACCCCGCGCGATCTGACCGAATTCCCGAAGACATTCACCGTACTGCCGGAGCAGTAACGGCAACAGAAAGCGAGGAATCATGATGAACCAACAGGATATCGAATCACGGCGCAGAAATATCTATGAGAAGCAGTCCGCTTCGATCACATTTCAGGACGGTCGGTGCGTCGACGGCGAGGTGATCTGCAACTTCGACTGCGAATACAACTGCTCTGTGTATCTGCTCCTCCGGGACGGCACAAAGAACGCCGCCGGGCTCTGGAACACCTATGTCGTGCGCTATGATCTGAGAAGAGGTGCACTGGTGCTCTCGGACGAATTTGAAGAGGAGGAGTTTGAGATGGTCGAGGGGGTGATCCGGAACGATCTCGCAAAGGGCACCTTCATCAAGAAACCGGTTCTGGCACTGGTGCGCCGCGGCGTCAGGTCCGTCTTGGTTTTCTGAACGCATCAGATGAATTTGTGTTCACTGTGTGAAAGTTGTGTGAAGAATCAGTGAATTGTCTTGCATTTTTCGCAGAATATGGTATACTACAATTAGCACTCGAATATAAAGAGTGCTAATTTCTTTTTGCAGAAAGGTGAAGCAACATGGAACAGAAGCAGTTTCAGGCAGAGTCCAAGCGCATGCTGGACCTGATGATCCATTCGATCTATACACACAAGGAGATTTTCCTCCGCGAGCTGATCTCGAACGCCTCCGACGCGATCGACAAGCTCTATTTCAGATCGCTGACCGACGATCAGGTCGGCACCAAGCCCGAGGATTTCTGCATCGAGCTGCGCCCGGATAAGGACGCGCGCACGCTGACCATCACCGACAACGGCATCGGCATGACCGCAGAGGAGCTCGAGCAGAATCTCGGCGTGATCGCGCATTCCGGCTCCCGCGCCTTCAAGGCGGAAAACGACCTCGGCGACAATGCCGATATCATCGGGCAGTTCGGCGTCGGCTTTTATTCGGCATTCATGGTCGCCAAGCGCGTGACCGTGCGCACCAGAGCCTACGGCTCCGACAAAGCGTATATCTGGCAGTCCGAGGGCGTCGAGGGCTACACCGTCGACACCTGCGACAAGGAGACCGTCGGCACGGAGATCGTGCTCGAGCTGCTCGACGACACCGACGACGAGCACTACAGCGAATATCTCGAGGAATATCGCCTGCGCCAGCTCGTCAAGAAGTATTCCGACTATATCCGCTTCCCCATCCGCATGGAGACGACGAGCCGCCGCAAGGTCGAGGGCACCGAGGATCAGTATGAGGATGTCAGAGAGATCGAGACGCTCAACAGCATGGTGCCGATCTGGAAGAAGAACAGGAACGAGCTGACCGACGCGGATTACAACGCCTTCTATCACGAGAAGTTCATCGACTACACCGACCCGCTGATGCATATCCACAGCCGCAGCGAGGGCACAGTGACCTATAACAGCCTGCTCTATATCCCGGCGAAGGCGCCCTACGACTACTACTCGAAGGAATACGAAAAGGGTCTGCAGCTCTATGCGAGCGGCGTCATGATCATGGAGAAATGCCCCGACCTGCTGCCCGACCATTTCAGCTTCGTGCGCGGTCTGGTCGATTCCGAGGACCTGTCGCTGAATATCTCCCGCGAAATGCTCCAGCACGACCGCCAGCTCAAGCTGATCGCAAAATCGCTGGAAAAGTCGATCAAGAACGAGCTCGCAAAGCTGCTGAAGTCCGACCGCGCAAAGTATGAGGAATTCTGGAAGGCATTCGGCATCCAGATCAAGCTCGGCATCTACAACGGCTTCGGCATGAACAAGGAGCTGCTGCAGGACCTGCTGCTCTTCCACGGCTCCGCCTGCGACAGCGCAGAGGGCTTCTCGACGCTGCAGGAGTATGTCGACCGGATGCGCGACGAGCAGAAATATATCTACTATGCGGCGGGTGAGAGCGTCACGCGCTGCGCATCGCTGCCGGCGGCAGAGCTCGTGCGCGACAAGGGCTTCGAGGTGCTCTATCTGACCGACCGCGTCGACGAGTTTGCGATCCAGGTCATGCGCGAATTTGCGGGCAAGGAGTTCAAGAATGTCTCCGGCGGCGATTTGGGGCTTGAGAGCGACGAGGACAAGACCGCGCTTGAGGAGAAGAACGCCGCGGCAAAGGACCTCTTCGAGGAGATGCAGAAGACGCTGACCGGCAAGGTCACGGCGGTGCGGCTCTCGGGTCGCCTCAAGACCCATGCGGTCTGCCTGTCGAGCGAGGGGCAGATCTCGCTGGAGATGGAAAAGGTGCTCAACGACATGCCTGCGGGCGAGAAGGTGCAGGCACAGCGCGTGCTCGAGCTGAATCCGGAGCATCCGGTCTTTGCGGTGCTGCAGCGGCTCTTCGCCGAGGATAAGGACAAGCTCGCAAAATATACCGAGCTGCTGTATCAGCAGGCGCTGCTGATCGAGGGCATGCCGGTCGAGGACCCGGTCGCACTGAGCAAAATGATCTGCGATCTCATGGTGTAACGGATCATGCGGAATTGCTCCTGCATTGTTGATCCGGCTTTCAAATGAAACAAACCCCCGCAGCATTGCGATAGCTGCGGGGGTTGTTCTGTTTGCAGACGGAATGCACTCCGTCATTTTCTGAAATCAAAGCATCCAGACGCGGTATTTGAGGATTTCGCCGGTGACTGCGTTCATCGAAATTTCGTATTCGTTGTCGTCGGTCTCATATTCGAGCTCGTAGACATAGACGGCGTTGCTGCGGTCGAGCTTTGCCTTGGTGAAGCGGGTCTTGCCTGCATCCAGCCCCGACCTTTGCAGCGCGGTATCGCGAGCGGCAAGCATACCCAGCATCTGTGAGGTGTCAGCCGTGACCGGGTGCACATCGACGGTATTTGCCATGCCGGTCAGCGCGTTCAGCTCGATCGAATACTGCGTGCCCTCGTCGAGCGTGAAGGCAATCAGGTAAACCGTGCCCTCCCGCTTCTGCTTCGTGATGATGACCTGATCGCTGCGGAGCCCGCCCGCCCGCATCAGCGCCTGCTCCAGCGCCGCATCGGCAGAGATCAGCTTTGACGAATCGACCAGATCGGCTTCCTTCACGGAATACTTCATCAGCGCGCCGGTCACGACATTCGCGTGCACGGTGTAGGAGCGCCCGTCAGAATCGGTGAATTCGTATTTGTAATAGTAGACGTCGCCCTCAGTATCGAGCTTTTCCTTCGTAAATACGGCAGTTTCAAGCCCTGCAAAGTCCAGCGCGATCGCCCGCAGCTGGGCACAGCTCAGCCAGCCGTCGGCATCGGGAACGGTCTCGGTCTGCTCGCTCTTAATCAGCGTGACCGCGCCGCTTGCAGAATTGAGTGCATATTCGGACTGCACGCCGTCAGAATCGACAAATGTGATCTCATAGCCGGAGCCGCGCTCGCCCGTCACGAGCTTTGTGCTCAGAAAAATGACGTCGCTGCGCTGCTTCTGTGCAAATGCAAGCACCTGATCCTGCGCCTCGGCGATCGCGGGGGCACGGTGCTCCGAGATTTCGCGGACGGCTTCGGGCTGTACGGTGCTGAGCTCGAAACCGGCGTTGCTGTCTGCGGGGATTGGCTTGCGGGAAACCGCCGCTGCAATGAGCCCGACTGCGAGCCCGAGAATGAGTACCCCGGCTGCGGCGATCGCCCAGAGCGGCACAGATACGGTATGCTTCGGCTGCTGAGACGGGCTTGGTGCACTGCTGCGAACGATCTCGTGCACCTTTGCCGTTTTCGGCGCCTCCGCCGTTTCGGCAAGCCCCTTTTCAATGCCCTCGGCGGCAGTAATCATATCCTCAGAGATCGGCAATCGCGCAGCAGCTTCCTGCAAAGCAGAGAGATCCGGCGCGCTGCCGTCCTGCACAAAGGTGAGCTGCCAGAGTGCCTTGTCGCAGCGCTTTTCGAGCTCATCTGCAGAAATGCCGCGTGCATCGGCGGCTTCCTCCCGGGTTCCGGTCAGCAGCAGCGCGAGGTCGGCGCAGCCCGATGCGGGAAGCCTGCCGAGCGCTTCGAGCGGCGAGCCCTCAGGCAGCGCAAGGTCTCTGACGGTGTCCTCTGCGCGCGATTCACAGATGCGGAGCAGGCGCGACCGCGCACTGTTCTGCCAGTCCGTTTCATTTTTTCGCACGGCTGCGACGACCGCGTCAATGACGGCTGCCTTGGCTTCTGCGCTGTTCCCGAGAATCAGCAATGCGAGCGGAAACAGCTGCCGGACGGTTCTGTCCAGCGCCAGCCGCGGGATATTCTGCACGGCACACACCTCCTCTTCTGCCCTTTCCTTTGATTATAGCGGAAATGAGCAGTTTTGTCAAGCGTTATCTGCCTGTCAGAGACAGCAGCCAGTGTCCGCGATGCGCTGAATGCTGCCGCCTGTCACCTGATCGCCGAGCTCCCGTCGATGAATACGAACAGATACAGCAGGCGGAGCGCCGCCTTTTCGCGTCGTTTTTCTATTTATTATAAGGAATATAATTGGTATATAAATAGTATGACCCGCGACGGTCGAAAAGCATTCCCGGTCGACATGCAGCGGACAGAGACAGGCGGTCATCGAGCCCGGCGTCATCAGAAGAAAAGAAAAACCCGGCGCAAGCTGAATTGCCGCCGGGTTTGAAGCATCATTACTTTTTGCCGCTGAGCAGGTCCTTCTTCGCAGCATCAAATTCCTCCTGCGAGAGAATGCCCTCATCCAGAAGCTCCTTGAGCTTGCGAATCTCATCTGCAACGGAATAGGAGACGGTGTCCGCAGCCGGAGCAGCCGGCGCTTCGGCAGCAGGTGCCTTCCGCGGCTTCTCTTCAGGTTCCGGATCATCCTCATAGGGCAGCTCATAGATGCCCTTCTTCCGGTTCTCGCGGATCAGCGCGACCGTCTTGTTCTTCTTGCTGTCATAGACCCAGAACAGCGCGATCAGCACGCTGCCGAAGACCAGCAGCAGCAGACCCGCATACAGCCCGGGCGGTGTGTAGCGCATCCTGACGGTGTGCTCACCGGGCTCGAGCTCCACGCCGATCATTCCCTGGAAGAGCGTGCGGAACGGCTTGACGACCTCCTTTTTATTTCCCTTTTCGTCTGTTTCCGTGGTCTTGTATTCGTACTTCTTGCCGTCGACCCAGACCGTCCAGCCCGGCTCTGCGGGCACCGAGGTCATCATGATCTGCCCGACCTTTGCGGTGATCTTGCCCTCGAGCGTTCTGCCGCCGTAGGTCGTCAGCTCCCACTGCTGTTCCTTGAGCTTGTCAATATCCTGCTGGAAGAGCTCTGCATCGAAGTGATAGAAATAGAACTGCTTGACGATCGCATATTTTTCTCTGGTGCCGGCAGTATCGGTCAGCAGCGTCATGCGGAGCTGGAGCTTCTGCCCTGCCGGATAGGAGCCGAGGCAAAGAATGCGGTAGTTGTCGGTCTCGAAATAGGAGCCGACCGACTTTGCATTCGTGCCGTCGGTGTTGAGCATCGGGTTGGCTTCCTCGTTCCACTGGTCTGTGAGCCACAGGTTGACCTTGCTCTCGTTCTCGGTCTTGAAGAACAGGTAGATCGGGTCGTCGGTCTGCGCCTCGAGGAAGATATCGACGGTCGGGTCGCCCGAGTGCTGCGAGGGATTGGACGGGTCCCAGTTCAGCTCGCGGAATCTCCGCTGCGTGCCGTAGCTGTCCTCGTAGCAGTCATTGGTTCTGAGCGGCTCGGTGATGGGCAGCTCGTAATAGTAACGGCTCCACGATTCAAAGCCGCCGCCGGTCGTGAAGGTCGTGTTTCCGACGAGCGTGCTCAGCAGCAGATTCTGGCTGTTGAACGGGTTGTCATTGCCGAAGAACTTGATCTTCGTGATATCGCTGTTGACCATATACCCGAGCGACAGTGCATTCGGGTTTTCATAGATGCTGACGCCGATCTCGTTTTCGCTCTGCGACATCATCGTCTCGGTGAATTTCAGCTTATAGGCGACCGACAGATCGGAATTCTCGCCGAGCTTCAGCACATTCTTGTTCTCGTCGCCCTTGTCGATGACATACTTGATGCCGAGCAGGGAATCGGCGAGCGGCGTGTTGCCGTCATATCTGGAATAGTAGCTGCGGCAGGAATAGCCCATCGCCTCGATGAATTTGAGGATCTGGGTGTTCATGACCGAGCTCGAATGCGTCAGACCGCGCAGGCGCCAAGCCGCATTGTCGTTGACGGTTCTGGTGAAGGTCTTTTCGGCGCGGTAGAAGCCCGGGTCCTCCGCGTAGAGCTTGTCGACGACCTCTCTGCCCGTCTCGATATATCTTCTGTAGGATTTGCGCGTCGAATAGGCGACATCCTTGTGGATATCCTTGAATTCGCAGACCGCGTTGTATGTCAGCTCGCCGCTCACGACTGCGATCAGACCGAGCATGAGCCATATCCTCATAGGCTTCGAGGGGTTCTTTCTGCCCATCAGATAGACGATGCCGCAATAGATCGCGAGGAAGATGATCGTCACCCAGATGGTCTGGAAGGTGTCGATATATTCGCCCTTCTTGCTCGTGAAGTGCTGCGCGTCCGCGAGCATGAGCAGCACGAAGATCACGGCAAAGGAGCCGGCGATCATCGGCTTTTTGATGCTGCCCGCATAGTGCAGCGTCATCGCGGTCATCGAGAGCAGCACAAAGGAGAAGGTGAACGAATAGCGGAAGGGCAGCCAGTTCGGCATCTGTCCGCCGTGCCAGAGCATGTCGATCGGACGGCAGTACATGCTGATGATCAGGCATGCGAGCAGGAAGCCGTAGCCGAGCTTCTTGCGCAGCGGGATGCGGCTGTTGAGGAAGAACAGCGGCAGGCAGAGGAACGCCAACACTCCGCTGTAGATTTCCGGCATGCCCTGCACATCGACGGTGTTGTAGCAGTTGACGCAGAACTGTGCGATAAACTCCAGCGGCGTGAACTGCGCCTTGAAGCTGTAATTCGGCTTGGTGAAGTCGAATTTGCCCAGCGCCAGCGCATTGTAGACCGGCAGGATCATGAAGGCAGCGACCGCGATCGCAGCGACTGTCGCGATCACCATGCGGAGCACGACCGTCGCAAGGCTCTTGGCGTCGAACTTCTGCTTGTCCGACCCGAAGCACACATAATAGATGAAATAGATCGCCGTGAAGATGCAGCACATGAAGCCGATATAGAAATTAGCAATGCACATGACTGCAAGCGGGATCGCATAGTTGACCTTTCTGCCGTCATCGACCAGATACTCCACGCCGAGCGCGATCAGCGGAAGGAATACAAGCCCGTCGAGCCACATCGGGTCGATGGTCTGGATGATGCCGTAGGCACACATGGCGAACATCGTGCCGAGAAGGACGCCCTGTGCCGGCGTGACATGCTTGGACTTTCTGACATACATGCAGAAGGTGACCGACGCCATGCCGAGCTTTGAGAGGATCATGATGAGCAGCGCGCCGAGCAGCATCGTGCGCGGCAGCAGAATGACGATCAGCGTGAACGGACTCGCGAGATAGTAGCCGATGACACCCTGATAGCCGCCCGATAGATTGCGCGACCAGTTATAGAGTGCCGAGCCGCTTCCGTGGAAGGCATCGCGGATCGCCTCAAAATAGTAGACGTACTGACCGTTCAGGTCAAGACAGAGCACGGAGTATTCCCCGAAGGGATACAGTCCGAAGATCGCATACGCGATATAGATGAGCACAACCGGCAGGCAGAACGCCGCCAGATAGCACCAGTTGCGCATGAGCCAGCCCTTTGCACCGGTCTTCGACGGATCGAGTGCACCGGCAGGAGCCTTTGCAGCAGCAGCAGTTGCCATGGAATTCCTCCTTCAAGAAGATATGATCGGTTCAGAGCAAAGCCCGCGCAGCCCGCTCCGAGAACGCAGATACATCTATTATACCTGATTTTTCCGCATTTTGCAATAGTATATCGCAAAAAAAACAGCCGATCTGAAAATCTGCCTGCAAATCCCAAGCCCTGACGGCTGCGCATATTTGTGGAATTCTACGGTTATGTTGAAATCCGCTTGCTATTTTCAAGGATTTATGCTATAATATATCATGTATACGCCTGCGCTGTTTTTTGGCGACAGTACGCAGTCATCCGGATTCTGCATCCGGGATCTATGAAAAAAAGGGAAGTGAATCTACGCAATGAATTCCTTTGAAGAAGTATTTGAAGCAGTCAAGGATTTTTGCACATCAAGCGGAAAGATCGGTGAGACCGCCAAGGGTCTCTGGCTCGATACGCTCCGCCCCGCACGGCTTGAGGGCAGCGACGCCGTGCTCTATTGCCCGAACGATTTTCAGAAGGGCATCGTCATGAACAACTATGCCCACATGCTGACCGAGGCATTCACACAGATCCTCGGTTTTCCCGTCCAGCTCCGCATCATCGTGACGGACGACACGGAGCCCGACGCCTCGAAGGTGCCGGAGGATTTCGACAAGAAGCAGTCCGAGCTCGAGCAGGATTTTGAAAATGCCGAGTACGCCTACACCTTTGATACATTCATCGTCGGAAAGTCCAACGAATTCGCCTATGCTGCCTGCCAGAGCGTCGCACGCTCCAACGGCACGAAGCCCTATAACCCGCTGTTCATGTACGGTCCCTCGGGGCTCGGCAAAACGCATCTGCTGATCGCGATCTCACACGAGATGAAGGAGCGCAATCCCGACCTCAACATCGTATATGTCACGGCGGAGACCTTCACGAACGAGCTGATCGAGGCGATCCGCCAGAAGAAGGACACTACCAAATTCCACGAGAAATACCGCAATGCAGACGTGCTGCTGGTCGATGACGTCCAGTTCCTCAGCGGCAAGGATCAGTCGCAGGAGGAGCTGTTCCACACCTTTAATAAGCTGCACAGCGAGGGTCGGCAGATCGTGCTGACCTCCGACCGTCCCCCGAAGGAGCTCCGCGTTCTGGAGGAGAGACTGCGCAGCCGCTTTGAATGGGGTCTGGTCGCGGATATCTCCGCACCGGATTTTGAGACCCGCGTGGCAATCATCCGCCGCAAGGCAGAGCTTTTAGAGCTCAACATCCCGGACGATGTCGCTGAGTTCATCGCCAACCGTCTCAAGACCAACATCCGCCAGCTCGAAGGCGCCGTCAAAAAGCTGAAGGCGCTGAAGCAGCTTGCAAATTCCTCCCCGTCGATCGCGATGGCACAGTCGGTCATCCGCGATATCCTGACGGACGACCAGCCGACCCCGGTCACGATCGAGCACATCATTCAGGAGGTCTCGAATCTCTACGGCGTGACGCCGGACGATATCCGCTCCTCGAAGCGCTCCGCACAGATCTCGAGCGCGCGCAAGGTCGCGATCTTCCTTGTGCGCGAGATCACCAATATGCCGCTCAATTCGATCGGCGAGGAGTTCGGCGGGCGCGATCACTCGACAATCGTATATTCGTGCAAGAATGTGCAGGAGCAGATGGAGAAGGACTCCAATCTCCGCGACGCGATCGAGTCCATCATCAAGACCATCCGCGACGGCAGACGGTGACAGAAAAATACGCTGCACCGACGCGATCCCCGGAAATCCCGTTTTTTGTAAGATGAGCGGGGATTTCCCGCAGCCCGACACAAAATATTGTGCTCCGGTTTTCCACTTCGTTGTGCATTTCACCGATTCGGAAGGGCATCGACCCGTTCTGACAAATTCAACCATGCGGATATTTTTGCAGAAACTCTCCCCGGAGCAAATGTTCTGATTTTTGAATTTTCAACAAGTGTTGAATCAGGGGTTGAAAACAGAAGCCGTATTTACGTGACTTTCCCTCTCTCTCCCCTCCGGAGCGCCTCAAAATGTTGAAAAGCCCGGATTATACTCGATGTATTCACAGTTTCAACCATTTTTTCAACATTTTTACCCCCGCATTCCACAGCATCAACCGTGCGGGCAGTCCTTCAACTTGTCCACGATTCCTCCCCCTCCGCGCGGTTGAAAAATCCGTGCGAACACTCAGAGGCTTTTCTCCGGTGCTGCGGCATTTTTCTGTTCGCCGCAAAGCATTCTCCCCAATTCAACACCCCCTGCTGTTACTGCTGAAATACCTATAACCTGTCTGATCTGCCTTCGCGGCAACGCTGTGAAAAACCGGATCGGGCACGAAAGGAAATGATACCATGCGATTCACCTGTGACAAATCCGCACTCTGCGAGGTGCTCCCGAATGTTGCCAAGGCAGCGAGTGCCAAGACACCGATGGAGGCGCTTGCTGCGATCCGCCTCTGTGCCGATGGGCAGCATCTGGAGCTGACCGGCTATGACCTTGAGCTCGGCATCCGCACGGAGATTCCGGCTGCGGTCGACGAGCCGGGCGTGCTGCTGGTGGACAGCCGTCTCTTCTCCGAGATCGTCCGCAAGATGCCCGAGGGCGTGCTCTCCGTAACGACCGACGACCACCTCAAGGTCACGATCGTCGGCAGCGGCACCGAATGCCAGCTCGCCGGCATGCAGGCAGACGAATATCCCGATCTGCCCGACGTCGAGCGCAATCAGGGCGCGACCGTTCCGCAGAGCCTGCTGAAAAATATGATCGACCAGACCATCTATGCCGTTTCGCTCGACGAGACCAAGCCGATCTTCACCGGCGAGCTGATCGAGGCGGAGAACGGCATGCTGAATATGGTCGCACTCGACAACTATCGCATGGCACTGCGCACCGAGCCGCTGCCGAATCAGGCACCGCTGAAATTCGTCGTGCCGGCAAAGGCGCTGCGTGAGATTCAGCATCTGCTGACCGAGGATGCGGAGAATGCGCATCCGTGCATCATCAGCCTCGGCGAGCATCACGCGATCTTCGAGGTCGGCAGTTACTTTGTCTATACCCGTCTGCTCGCAGGCGAATTCATCAACTACCGCCGCAGCATCCCGCAGTCTGCAAAGACCGAGCTGCTGCTCAACCGCCGCGAGCTGATCGACAGTCTTGAGCGCTGCGCCCTGCTCATCAGCGAGCAGAACAAGACCGCCGTGCGCTTCCAGATCGAGGAGAGCCGCCTGCTGGTGAGCTGCCAGAATGTCATCGGCTCGGTCGACGATCAGATCAACTGCGCCGTGACCGGTGAGAAAATGGTCATCGGCTTCAACAACCGCTATCTGCTCGATGCCGTCAAGGCAGTGCAGGGCGACCGCGTCCGCATGTTCCTCACCGCAGCCGACAGAGCCGTCAAGGTCATGGAGGCAGAGGGAGACCAATCCATCGCGGTCATCATGCCGGTGCAGGTGCGCAGATAATCCGCCTCGAAAGGGGTTCAGGCAATGGAAATCATCGAAATCACGATCAGGACGCCGTTCATCAAGCTGGAGCAGATCATGAAGCTCTCCGGGCTGACCGACACCGGCGGCTTTGCAAAGGAGCTCATCCAGCGCGGCGATGTCTCCGTCAACGGCGAGGTATGCACGATGCGCGGCAAAAAAATACGCAACGGCGACCGCATCACCGTCGACCGCTTCGAGCTGATCTGTCACGCACCGCAGGAGGAGCCGGTCTGACGGCTGCCCTTCGGAATCATGCGAGTTTTATCTGTCGAAGCGGAGAATTTCCGCAATCTTTCCGGGCTTGCGATGACACCCTCCGCCGGGGTCAATCTCATCCTCGGCGACAATGCGCAGGGCAAGACCAATCTGCTTGAGGCGATCTGGAGCTGCACGGGCTGCCGGAGCTTCCGCGGCGCCAAGGAGCGGGATTTTATCCGCATCAGGGAGCCCGCGATGCACCTGAAGCTGAAATTTGCCGACAGCCGGAGAACACAGGAGATCGTGTTCAGCCTGCTGCGCGGCGAGGGCGGCAAGAAGAAAATCCTGCTGAACGGTGTGCCGGTGCAGGGCGGCGCAAAGCTGTTTTCCGCGTTTCAGTGCGTGGTGTTCTCGCCGGATGACCGGCAGATCGTCTGCGGCGGACCGGAAAAGCGGCGCGGCTTCATGGACCTGTGCGGCTCGCAGCTCAGCCCGGCAATGCTCGGCTGTCTGCGGCGCTTTGATCAGCTCACGGCACAGCGCAATGCCGTTCTGAAGCAGATTTCGCTCGGGCGGGCATCGCGCAGCGATCTCGCGGACTGGGATTTCCAGCTCGCAGCACACGGCTCCCTGCTCACCTGTCTGCGCTATGCGTATGTCAGACAGATGGCGTCGGTCTGCGAACGCCTCTACAGCCAGATCACGGGCGGGAGCGAGACGCTTTCGGTGCGCTATCGCTCCAATCTGTTCCGCAATTCCGAGATTCCCGCAAAGCCGGACCCGGACATGCAGAAGTATTATTATGAGGCACTGCGGCAGTCTGCCGATGACGATATCCGCCTCGGCTTCACCGCAAAGGGCGCGGGCAGAGACGATTTCTCATGCAGGATCAACGGGCTTTCCGTGCGGGAATTCGGCTCGCAGGGGCAGCAGAAGAGCACGGCGCTCGTGCTGCGGCTCGCACAGGCTGCAGTTTTCTGCGAGAAAAAGGATGAGACCCCGGTCGTGCTGCTCGACGATGTGATGGGCGAGCTCGACAGTGCGAGGCAGGAGCTGGTCTATGAGATCGTGCGGGACATGCAGGTCTTTCTGACGGCGTGCCAGCCCGATGCGATCAACCGCGAGCGGGCATTTGAACGGGAAACGCCGTGCAGGGTCTATCACATGGCAGACGGCGTGCTGACGGAGGAAGCATAGCATGTATATCCATCTCGGCGAGCGCATCTCGATCCACGACAGCACGGTGATCGGGGTGTTTGATCTGGAAAATACGACGGTCGGGCAGGACACGAGAGCCGTGCTCGGGCGTCTGGAAAAAGAGGGGCGCGTCGTGAACGTCTCTGCGGAAATGCCCAAGAGCTTTGTGATCTGCATGGAGCCCGACGGCGAAAAGGCGTATATTTCGTCCATTTCCGCAGCCACACTGCGTAAGCGCGCCGGAACCATGTTTTAGATGTGTCTCCGGCGAATCAATCATGGGGAGCTCTTGCACGCTTCGCTGTGAGTTTGCAAGCAAACTCACCCCAAACTCCTGCCAGAGGGATACTATCCCTCTGGACTCCCGATATGTTGAAGATAAAGAAAATGAGTTATTTTTATCATAATGGGATTTTCAATTTGCAGAGCCCGTATCAATCGGCTCTTCCCATAGATAAAGGAGAATTTTGCAATGGCGAACGAAGATATGCAGACACCGGTGCCGGTCCCGGTCACAGGCGATTATGACGAAAACCAGATTCAGGTTCTGGAGGGGCTGGAGGCAGTCCGCAAGCGTCCGGGCATGTATATCGGCACGACCGGTGCGGGAGGACTGCACCATCTGGTCTATGAAATTGTGGACAACTCGATCGACGAGGCGCTCGCAGGCTACTGCACGCGCATTCAGGTCGAGATTCTGCCCGGCGATATCATCCGCGTGACCGACAACGGCAGAGGCATCCCGGTCGGCATTCACCCGAAGGAGGGCATCTCTGCGGCAACGGTCGTCTATACGGTGCTGCATGCGGGCGGCAAATTCGGCGGCGGCGGATACAAGGTCGCGGGCGGTCTGCACGGCGTCGGCGCATCGGTCGTCAATGCGCTCTCGGAGTGGCTCGAGCTGACGGTCTGGGACGGTCAGCACAGCTATTTCCAGCGGTTTGAGCGCGGAAAATACGACGAGGAGCTCAAGGCGACCGGCGACACCGACCGGCACGGCACCTCTGTCATGTTCAAGCCCGACGGCAGTATTTTCGAGGAGACGACCGTGTTCGATTACGAGGTGCTGCTCAAGCGGATGCGTGAGCAGGCATTCCTCAATGCCGGTCTGACCATCGAGATTTCCGATCAGCGCGACCCCGACGACCTCAGACAGGAAACGCTCTGCTACGAGGGCGGCATCCGCGAGTTCATCGACCACCTGCACGAGACGAGAGGTCTGGTGCCGCTTGCCGACCGCGTGATCTATTTCTCCGGCAGCAAGGGCGAGAGCTCCGTCGAGATCGCGATGATGTACAACAACAGCTACAACGAGATCATTCTCTCGTTTGCGAACAATGTCCACACGATCGACGGCGGCATGCACGAGGTCGGCTTCCGCAATGCACTGACGAAGACCATCAACGAATACGGCAAAAAGTTCGGGCTGCTCAAGGAGGGCGACAAGCTCGCCGGCGAGGATGTCCGCGAGGGTCTGATCGCGATTATTTCTGTCAAGCTCACCGACTGCCAGTTTGAGAGCCAGACGAAGGTCAAGCTCGGCAATCCGGAGATCAAGCCTTTGGTCGAGCAGATTGTCTCTGACAGGCTGATGGACTTCCTCGAGGAAAACCCGGAGACCGCTGCGGCGATCTTTGCGAAATCGCAGGCGGCACAGCGCGCGAGAGAGGCTGCCAAGAAGGCGCGCGATCTCGAGCGCAAGCGCAAGACCGCAATGGACTCGGCGTCGCTGCCGGGCAAGCTCGCAGACTGCTCCGAGCGCGATCTGGAATTCACCGAGATCTATATCGTCGAGGGCGATTCCGCAGGCGGCTCCGCAAAGGACGGCAGAGACAGACGCTATCAGGCGATTCTTCCGCTGTGGGGCAAGATGCTCAATGTCGAGCGCGTGCGCATCGACAAGGTTTACGGCAACGACAAGCTCCAGCCGGTCGTAACGGCGCTGGGCACCTCGATCGGCGAGGATTTCGACATCACCAAGCTGCGCTACGGCAAGGTCATCATCATGGCGGATGCCGATGTCGACGGCTGCCATATCCGCACGCTGCTGCTGACCTTCTTCTTCCGCTTCATGCGTCCGCTGATCGAGAACGGCAATGTCTATATCGCACAGCCGCCGCTCTTCCGCGTGACGAAGGGAAAAACACATAAATACGCATTTTCTGACGAGGAACGCGACCGCTATATCGCAGAGCTCACCGCAAACGGCGCAAAGGTCGAGGTGCAGCGGTACAAGGGTCTCGGCGAGATGGACCCCGAGCAGCTCTGGGAGACGACGATGAATCCCGAAACGCGCACGATGATCCGCGTGACGATGGACGACGCGATGAAGGCGGACGAAATCTTCAGCATTCTGATGGGCGATCAGGTCGCGCCGCGCCGTGCCTTCATCGAATCCAATGCCCGCTATGCGGTCAATCTGGATGTGTAAGCGGAAAGCGGCAAAATAATAATCGGCAAAATTGTTATCGGAAAGGTAGTTCCATATGGATAAGGAAGAAAAGCTGTTCTCCGTGCAGTGCCGGCTGAACGATCAGGATTATGACGATGTGTTCCGCATCTATCTCGATGAGGAGCGCGGCAAGGAAAAACGGATCGCGATGATTATGAGCAGCATTCTGTTTGTGATCTGCATTGTGCTGTTTTTCGTAAATCACAACAATATTGTGTTCATCTTTTACGGCATCGGCTGTCTGATCGTCGGCGGCGCCTATCTGATGGTGCCGGTCAACAAGAAATTCATCGCGACCAACCGCCTGATGTTCGGCTTGCAGCGGGAAACGGGCTTTTATCAGCACGCGCTCACCACGATGGAGATTTTCGAGGACGAGGACAGCTCCGAGATGACCGAGGAGGAGATCGAGGAGGCGACCACGGTGATCTCGACCGGAACGATGGTCGCCTATGAAAATGCGCGCGGATTCCTCTTTGCAGAGGGCAAGATATCCAATCAGTTTCTCTATATCCCGAAGCGCGGTCTGACTCAGGAGCAGCTCACGCAGATTCAGGAATTTGCGAAGGAGCGCTGCTCGGGCGGCTATCATCTGCTCGAAATGAAGTCGATGATCTCGGCAGATGAGGACGGCGAACAGTCCGCAGAGCAGGAGGCGCCGGCAGACGATTCCTTCGTCAGCGGCGTCTGCAAGCAGTTCTACGGCGCCGACAGGCTGCATCTGCACGGCGAGGACGGAAGACCGATCGACTTTGACGAAGAGGAGCCCGACGCCTCTGAGGAGATCACGGAAGCTGCCGGGGAAACGGCAGAAGCCGTTGCAGAATCTGCAGAAAAAGCCGCGGAAGAAGCTGCCGAAGCGATTGAGGATGCAGCAGAAATGACAGAGGAAGCAGAGGAGAAGCCCGCAGATGAATAAACAGGAGCTGCTGCTTTCCCGCAGCTATCATATCCCGCTTGCGATGTTTGACGAGGCATTCCGGCTGTTCCAGAAGAAATATGTCTACCCGCGCAACATCATCCTGACGCTTGTGCTGCTCGCGGTCGGCGGGGTCTATGTGCACGCGGTGATCAAGGATTCCTCGCAGACGCTCGGGTATCTGCTGATCGTCGTCTGTCTTGCGATGATCCTGATCACATGGTACAACACCTTCAAGCTCCGCCGTTCTCTGCACGAGGCGCTCAAGGAGATCGAAAACGACATCTATGAGCTCAGGGTCTATCCCGACGGCATAACCGTGCTCGCAAGGGATGCCGACGGCAGCGCGTTCACGGTCGCGGAGGTCCGACCCGAGACACCCGCTCAGGAGACAGAGGAGAAGACTGACGGCGAAAACGGCTTCCAGCAGATTTTTCCGGAGCAGGAAAAGCAGCCCGCCGGTGCAGACGGCATGTCGCTCGAGCCGACGGAGATCGAATTCGGCAGCAATGTGAAGATCACCGAATATGCGGAGTTTTTCATGGTCTACCTCACCTATATGAAGAATTTTTATCTGATCCCGAAGAAGGAATTTTCCGAGGACGAGCTGACAAAGCTGCGCGGTCTGTTCGGGCGCAGTGACCAACAATAAAGGAGATGACTCCCTTGTACGATCCCAGCAAAACAATTCTGATCCGCCGTGATATTGAGGAGGAGATGCGTTCCTCGTTCCTCGCATATTCGATGTCGGTCATTACCTCCCGTGCACTCCCCGATGTGCGCGACGGCTTGAAGCCGGTGCACAGGCGCATTCTGTATACGCTGTTTGAGAAGAGCCTGACACCGGAGAAGCCCTACCGCAAGTGCGCCGATATCGTCGGCTCCGTGCTCGGTGAATATCACCCGCACGGCGACGCATCGGTCTATATGGCGCTGGTTCGTCTTGCGCAGTGGTTCTCCATGCGCTACCCGCTCGTCGACGGTCACGGCAATTTCGGCACGCTCGACGGCGACTCCCCTGCTGCCTACCGTTATACCGAGGCAAAGATGGCGAAGATGGCGACGGTGATGCTGACGGATATCCAGAAGGAGACCGTCGATTTCCAGCCCAACTACGACGACCGTCTGAAGGAGCCGACCGTTCTCCCGGCGCGCTTCCCGAATCTGCTGGTCAACGGCTCGGAGGGCATCGCAGTCGGCATGGCGTCGCATATCCCGCCGCACAATCTCGGCGAGGTCATTGACGGCATCGACTATCTGATCGAAAACCCCGACGCGACGCTCGAGCAGCTCATGCAGTTCATCAAGGGACCGGACTTCCCGACCGGCGGCATCATCATGGGCAGAGCGGGCATCCGCGCCGCCTATGCGACCGGCAGAGGCAAGCTGACCGTCCGCTCGAAAACCGAGATCACCGAGATCAAGAACCGCCAGTGCATCCTTGTCACGGAGATTCCGTACATGGTCAACAAGGCGGAGCTGATCAAGTCGATCGCCGATCTGGCGAAGGAAAAGCGCGTCGACGGCATCCACGATGTCCGCGACGAATCCGGCAGACAGGAGCGCGTCCGCATCTGCATCGAGCTGAAAAAGGACGCAAATCCGAATCTTGTGCTCAATCAGCTCTTCCGCTATACGCAGCTGCAGGATACCTACGGCGTCATCATGCTGGCGCTGGTCAACGGCATTCCGAAGGAGCTCTCTCTGAAGGCGATCCTTGAGGAATATATCCGGCATCAGGTCGACGTGGTCGAGCGCGCCTGCCGCTTCGATCTGCGCAAGGCAAGAGAGCGTGCGCATATCCTGCAGGGCTTTCTGGTCGCACTCGATTTCATCGACGAGGTCGTCGCGATCCTGCGCGCGTCGAAGTCGATCGCAGACGGCAAGCAGCGTTTGATCGACCGTTTCGCAGAGGTCGATCTGACGGCGCTGCTCGACGACGATACCTACCGCACCGCACTCGGCGCCGCGGTCGATCCCTCCGAGCCGGCATGCCCGACCAAGGGGCTCTCCGACGCGCAGGCAGACGCGATCGTCGCGATGCGTCTGGGACAGCTGACCGGCATGGAGCGCGACAAGATCCGCGACGAGGTCATGACGCTCTGCGCAAAGATCAACGATCTGCGCGATATCCTGACGCACCGCGCCCGCGTGCTCGGCATCATCCGCGAGGATCTGGAGCAGATCAGGGGAAAATACGGCGACGAGCGCCGCACCCAGATCGAGACGGTCAGCGGCGAAATGGATATCGAGGACCTGATCCCGGTTGAGGACTGCGTTGTCACGCACACGAATTTCGGCTATATCAAGCGTGTGCCGCTTTCTGTCTATAAGTCGCAGAAGCGCGGCGGCAGAGGAGTCAACGGCATGAAGCAGCGCGAGGAGGACTTCGCGAGCGAGATGTTTGTCGCCTCGAGCCACGACCATGTGCTCTTCTTCACGACGCGCGGCATCATGTTCGATCTGCGCTGCTTTGAGATTCCGATGGGCGGCAAGGATTCCAAGGGCACCAATATCATCAATCTGCTGCCGCTCGCCGAGAACGAAAAGGTCGCGGCGATGATGAAGGTCAGCGAATTCCGCGACGACAGCTTCATCGTCATGGTGACGAAGAACGGCAAGATCAAGCGCACCCCGCTGCCGGCATACAGAAATGTCCGCAAGAACGGCATTATCGCGATCCGGCTCGAGGAGGGCGACGAGATCGCGGGCGTGCGCATGACAAACGGCTCCGACGAGCTCTTTGTCGCGACCCGCGACGGCATGGCGATCCGCATTGACGAGCGCTGCATCCGCGCACAGGGCAGAAATGCCCACGGCGTGCGCATCATGAAGCTGCGCGGCGAGGACAAGATCGTCTCGATGGCGAAATCGCGCGCGGGCGCCACGCTGCTGACCGTGACGGAAAACGGCTTCGGCAAGCGTTCGGAGATCGGGAGCTACCGCCTGCAGAACCGCGGCGGCTACGGTCTGACGAACTATAAGCCGGACGAGGAGCGCGGCAAGGTCTGCGGCATCAAGGTCGTGGACGAGACCGACGATATCATTCTGATCTCGAGCGACGGCGTCATCATCCGCATCCGCACGAGCGATATCCGCATCATGGGCAGAATCGCGAAGGGCGTGCGCGTGATGCGCGTCAGCGAGGGCGGCAGAGTGGTCGCCTTCACGCGCACCGAGCACGATGACTCCGCCGAGCTCGAGGAGGTCGAGCAGCTCTCGGAGGAGGAGCTCGCGGCACAGGAGGCAGCGGCAGCCGCCGAGGAGACTGCGGAGGCATCGCAGCCGGACGAGACACCGGAGCCCGATGAACCCGAGGAGCCCGAAGAGCCCGACGACGATACCCCCTCTGAGGACGACGAAGACGAATAACAGGCAAGACAGGAAACGGGCACTGTTCCGTTTCCTGTCCGTGCAAGAGGAGAAGGAACGATGCAGGCATTGATTTGTGAAGGATGCGGAAGCAACCGGCTTGTGAAAAAAGGCGATTATTATCAGTGTGAAATGTGTGATACAAAGCATGTTCTCGTTGCAAAAAAAGTGGAGCTGCAGGGAACAGTGCAAACCAAGGCTGCCGATTTCATCATCAAGGCGGGCACGCTCGAGAAGTATAACGGCGAAGCTGTGGATGTTGTTATTCCGGACGGTGTCAAGGTGCTCGGAAAGGAATGCTTCAAAGATTTAGGCATTGAAAAGGTTGTGATCCCGGAAGGTGTTATAGAGATCGAGGATAGTGCATTTAGTGGATGCAAAAGACTGAAATATGTTCAGCTGCCGAATAGTTTGGCAATAATCAAAAACGCTGCTTTTTACAGTTGCGTGAGCCTGACTACCATCACAATTCCAAACAGCGTGACAACAATCGGAAATGCCTTTTCCGGCTCTGGTCTGGTTTCGGTTCAGATTCCGGACAGTCTGACAACAATCGAAGCGCATGCTTTTCAAGAATGCACAAGCCTGACTTCCATCACTATTCCGGACAGTGTGAAAACAATCGAACCGTATGCTTTTCACAAATGCACAAGCCTGACTTCCATCACTATTCCGGATAGCGTGACAACAATCGGAAGAGGTGCCTTTTCCGGATGCACAAGCCTGAAAGCAATCGCAATTCCAAACAGTGTGACAACAATAGGAGGTGGCTATGGCACAGGAGTAGGTACTTTTGAAGGCTGTACAAGCCTAGTATCAATAACTATTCCGAACAGTGTGACAGTAATCGAATACGGTGTTTTTTCCGGTTGCACAAGCCTGACTTCCATCACAATCCCGAACAGCGTGACAACAATCAAAGGGCATGCCTTTGCCAACTGTACAAGCCTGAATTCCGTCACAATCCCGGACAGCGTAACAACAATCGAACGATTTGCTTTTCAAGGATGCACATCTCTTGACCCGACAAAGGTCAAAATTTCTCAGAGGTACTCCCCACGGTGCGAAATATTCGATAAGACAGGTTTTTTTCAAAATGGCTACTGCGAATACTGCGCCGGACCGCTGAAAAAGAAACTGCTTGGCTTCTGGAAGTGCACCCGCTGCGGGCACGAGTATTATAATTATTGATTACGGAAAACTGCGGATGAAACAGAAAAATGGCAAGGAAAGCCGCGGCACAGCGGCAAAGCGATTTGTTCTGACTGTGCTCGGCAGTCTGTTTGTGCAGTGCTTCTGCTGGGCACTCTATGACTATCTGAAGCTGAGCGTCTGGCTCTGCGGGCTCTCCGCGGTCGTCACCGCCGTGCTCTACCACTTCGTGCAGCGCGAGGAGGAGACCGGGCTGTCGCGCGGCGGCGTGTTCTATGCCGCGATCCTGACGCCGTTTCTGCTCAGCGCGATCGTCACGGTGCTGGTGTTTATCAACCACCCGCAGATGACGAATCTCTCCGCGGCGGTCGACGGCGTTTCGCAGACGACTGAGCTGATCTCGCTGTATTCCGCAAGGCTGCTGCTCAACGGCGCCGCACTGCTGATCTTTGCGGGCATCCATGCCGTCTGGACGGCGGCGCACCCGCCGAAGGAGCGTGAGACACATGATGCAGAACATGCGTAAATGCGCGATTTTTATGATGCTTCCGCTGCATCTGATCCTGTTTTATGCAGAATGCAGCAGCGGCGGGGTCTTTCTGGCAGCCGTGCTCTGCGCGACGCTCGCCGACCTTGCACTGTCGATCTGGCAGCTTCGTCTGATGACGCGCAGAGAGGCGTCTGTCAAGCCGTTTTTCCGCGATTTTGCGTACTATATCGCGCAGATCGCCTTGCTGATCGCGGCAGAATTTGCCGTTTCGCGGGTGATCGGATATCCCGGTGACGACTTCAATCTGTTCGGCTCGGCATTTGCACAGAATATCTGGCTCGCAGTCTGCATCGCCATGCTGCTGACCGCCGCGCTGATCTGCATGGCGGTCGGCATCGCGCGCACCATGCTCTTTCACGACGACAAATCAAAATGAGGAGAAACCACCATGACGAATTCGGAAATTCTGGCTCACATCGACCACACCAACCTCCGCCCCGACGCAAAATGGGAGGATATTGCGCAGCTCTGCGAGGAGGCGCTGACCTATCACACGGCGTCGGTCTGCATCCCGTCATACTATGTCAGGCGCGCAAAGGAAGCCTATCCGGCACTGCATGTCTGCACGGTGATCGGCTTCCCGCTCGGGTATCAGCCGGCATCGGTCAAGCAGTTTGAGGCGGCAGAGGCAGTCGCGGACGGCGCCGACGAGATTGACATGGTAATCAACGTATCTGCGCTGAAAAACGGCGACGATGCCGTCGTGCTCGACGAAATCAGAGCCGTGCGCGCGGCATGCGGCGGGCAGGTGCTCAAGGTGATCGTCGAGACCTGCCTGCTGACCGGCGATGAAAAGGAGCGCGTCTGCAAACTCGTTTCGGAGGGCGGCGCGGATTACATTAAAACCTCGACGGGCTTTGGCAGCGCCGGTGCACAGTTGGAGGATATTGCGATTTTCAAGGCGAACATCGCAGAGAATGTGAAGATCAAGGCTGCCGGCGGCATCCGCACGCGCGAGCAGATGGAGGCATTTCTCGCGGCGGGCTGTGACCGTCTCGGGTGCAGCTCCGCGAAAATCCTGTTTGACGCGGAATGAACGCGGAGATTCTGCTCTCCGGATATGACAAAAGCACGCAGTTGCTTGCATACCGTGTGTACTGCACCGCGCTGCCAGAGACAGAGCGCCGCAGGGGTCACCGGCTTGAGCATCTGACCGCGCTCGATCTGCTCGGGGCGGCGCTGCTTGAGGATTTCGGCGTCCGGCATGCGAAAATCGTGCGCCGGGGAATTGAGAAACCCGCGCTGATACACGATTTTCTGCACATGAACCTCTCGCACTGCAAAGGGCTTGCGGTCTGTGCGATGGGGCGGCTTCCGGTCGGCATCGACTGCGAACGCCCCCGCGCCGTGAAGGATCACCTGCTCGACCGCATCTGCGCGCCCGAAGAGGCTGCGGCGATCCGCGCGGCGACCGACCGGGAAACGGCGTTTTCGCGCCTCTGGACGCTCAAGGAGGCTTACGGCAAATTCACCGGGCGGGGCATCCGCGAGCCGCTCGATACGCTGCAGTTTGAACTCGGCGACAGCATCCGGTTTGTGCATCCCGCGTCGGAGGACGTCATGTTTTTTCAGATGATACGCGGAAATCAGCATATCATTTCCGTCTGCCTGCCGAAATCGGACTTGCAGATCGAATCGGCAGAGGCGGTGCTGTGCAGCTGATCAGCACGGCTTGTTGAAAACACACAGTTTCAGGCATGAAAAGCGCCAAAAATGCTTTGATTTTCAACATTTCCACAGAGTTTTCCACGAAAATACGGGCTTTTTCGCATCCCGTCCGTTTTGCAGGAGTCGTCAGATGCTTGTGAAAACATCGCAAATACGTTATTTTTCAGAAAGGGTGTCCTGTTATGCTGTCTATCGACCTGCGGGGGCAGACTGCCCTCATCACCGGTGCTTCGGGGATGCTCGGGCGCGTGATTGCGCGCGTCTTCGCCGACTGCGGCGCCAACCTGATCCTGCACTACTATCACGGGGCGGAGCAGGCGGAGGCGCTTGCGGATGAGCTGCGTGCAAAGACCGGTCGGCGCATCGTCACGGTCGGGGCAGATGTCACCGACGCGGATTCCGTCGCGAAAATGCGCGCATTTGCTGAAAATTCTGCGGTCGGCATGCCCGATATCCTCGTGCACAATGCGGTTATCCAGTACGAGTGGAAATCGGTCATCGAGCAGCCGCTCAGCGATTTTCAGAGCCAGTATGACTCCTGCGTGATGCAGACCGTGCACATGGTCAAGAGCTTTGTGCCCGCGATGATTGCGCGCGGGAACGGCGGACGCATCGTAGTCATCAACACCGAATGCGCGGCGCTCTGTGAGGAAAACAACGGCGCCTATGCCTCCGCAAAACGCGGGCTCGACGGGCTGGTGCGCGTGCTCGCAAAGGAACTCGGACCGCACAGCATCACGGTCAATCAGGTCGCGCCGGGCTGGACCGTGACCGAAAATGACCGCCGCAATCACACCGAACGTCAGCCCGACTATGACAAAACCGTGCCGCTGAAACGCCGCGGCACCGATATGGAGATCGCGCAGATGTGTGCATTTCTCGCGTCGCCATTGGCGTCGTTCACGACCGGCGCCTATATCCCGGTTTCGGGCGGGCGCGTGATGCCGGGGATCTGAGATGCAGGATCCGGCTTGCGGATGTCTGTTTCCGCACCCTCAATTTTCATACGTGAGAAACATTCCGGGACAGGAGAAAAAGCTATGAAAAAAAGAAACGGAACCGCTGCGGTACTTGCGCTCAGCCTGCTGCTTTCCGGCTGCGGCGCCGGGAGCAGTGTGACGGATAGCAAGCCTGAGAGCAAAGCGGAAACGACGACGACCGCCGCAGCAACGACGGAAACAACAACAACGACCGAAGTGACGACCACAACTGCGAAAAAGGAGGAACCGGCAATGACACTGACCAAAGACGATGAGGTCTGGACAGGCAAATTCTTCTGTGCGAAGCTCGGCTATGAGGTCGAGGTGGAGGCAGACGGCGTTGTCAGCGAGGACTATGTGCGGCGCTGCGCCGCTCAGATCGAGAACATGTCCGATGAACTGTATAACGCGATCCGCGAGGCGGCAAAGCGCTATTGTCTGGCATTTCTCCGCAGGGAAAAAGACAACCTGGGCGAGGATTTTGTCATTGAAGAGGATTATCAGAGGGTCACGAAGGACACGCCCGCAGAAGATATCATGAAGATGTGCCAGTTCGACACGCTGTATATCGGCGAAATGGAGGACGAGAGCCAGATCTATTTCACGCTCGGCGGCAACTGCGACTGGGAGATCGAGCACGGTCTGGAAACCGGCATTCAGGACGGAAAGCTCGTGTATCTGGGCAGCTTTGACGATGTTTCCACGCCCGACCAGCTGTCCTATTACACAGAGGACAATGGCAGGCAGTGGAATTACGCACTGACCTTTGAGGAGCTGACAGCCGATATCATTGCGAAGATCGAAGGGATCGAAGACCTTGACAGGTTGGAGGGTGTTTCCGAGGCGGAGATCGACAAGGCGGAGCAGGAGCTGCAGCTGCTCTTCCCGGATGAATACCGTGCAATTCTGCTGAAATACGGCAGCATCAGCTTCGGCTCGCATGAATGGACAGGGCTCGGCTTTGCGGGCGAGGGCAATGTCATTGAGATGACGCAGCGTGAGCGCGAGCTGAACAAGGAGCTTGCGGGAAAGCTCTTTGTGCTTGAAAATGCGGGCATCGACGGCATCATCATTGCCGCGAACGAGTTTGGCGACGTATTTCAGTATCAGGGCGGGGAATCCAAGAAGATTCACGGCTCGATCCTTGAATATCTCGAATGGTGCCTGCAAAACTGACCGTGCCTGTATCAGAAAGGAGAAATCTGCATGGATGATCTGGAGATCGTGAGAACCAAAAGGGGCTCAGAATGCTCGTTTTTCTGTCCGGCTCTGGGGATGGAGATGAAGCTGCTCGCCCAGGGAGAGATCAGTGACGATTACATCAGAAAATGTATCAGTTATCTGAATAATCTGTCCGGCGCAATGAAGGCTGACATCTGCAGATATGCAAAAGCATTTTGTATCTGGCTGTCCGGCGAATATGAAAAAGCGAAAAACGGGCAGAGCAACTATTCGCCATATCTGGTGGGCGATGCCTTCCTGCAGGTATCGGAGGAAACGCCTGAGCAGGACATTTTACGCTGTCTTGAACTGAACACGCTGTGCATCTACGAACCGGAGGACGAAAACATCATTACGTTTCTGCTGTGGAATCCGGATGTCTGGAATGATGAACACGGTTTGACTGTCTCGATCCGGAACGGAAAAATCCTGTATGTCGGAGAATGCGATTACGCGCCCTATTGGGTGAAAGGATATTTCAGCCCGTGCAAGGATGAAACCAAAAATTTTGTAAACCGATCTGAAAGGAGCTTTCCCATGAACACCAACAGCTATGAATCCCCGTTCTGCACCCGTTACGCGAGCAGAGAGATGCAGTATCTCTTCTCCGCAGACAAGAAATTCACCACATGGCGGCGTCTATGGGTCGCCCTCGCGAGAGCCGAGCACGAGCTGGGGCTGAATGTCACCGCCGAGCAGGTCGCGGAGCTGGAGGCGCACATCACCGATATCGACTATGAGGCTGCGGCAAAGCGCGAGCGCGAGTGCCGCCACGACGTCATGTCGCATGTCTACGCCTACGGTCTGGTCTGCCCGAATGCGAAGGGCATCATCCACCTCGGCGCGACCTCCTGCTATGTCGGCGACAATACCGATATCATCATCATGCGCGATGCGCTCAGGCTCGTGCGCAAAAAGCTGATCTCCGTGCTGCGCAATCTCGCGAAATTCGCGGAGGAGTGGAAGGCACAGCCCTGCCTTGCCTATACGCACTGCCAGCCCGCACAGCTGACAACGGTCGGCAAGCGCGCGACCCTCTGGATGAACGAGCTCCTGCTCGATCTCGAGGCGCTGGATTTCGAGCTCGGGCGGATGAAGCTGCTGGGCTCGAAGGGCACGACCGGCACGCAGGCGTCCTTCATGGAGCTTTTCAACGGCGACGGCGCGAAGATTCGCGAGATGGAGCGCAAGATCGCGGTCGAGATGGGCTTTGCGCCTGATGCAGTCGTGCCGGTCTCCGGGCAGACCTACTCGCGCAAGGTCGATGCGCAGGTGCTGAATGTCCTCTCGGGCATTGCGCAGTCCGCGATGAAATTTGCCAATGACATGCGCCTGCTCCAGTCCTTCAAGGAGATGGAGGAGCCGTTTGAATCCGGGCAGATCGGTTCGTCGGCAATGGCGTACAAGCGCAACCCGATGCGCTGCGAGCGCATCACGGCACTGGCGAGATACCTCATCACCGACACGCTGAACCCGGCATTCACGGCGGGCACGCAGTGGTTTGAGCGCACGCTCGACGACTCGGCAAACAAGCGCATCGCAGTCGCAGAGGGCTTCCTCGCGGCAGATGCGATCCTCAATATCATGATGAACGTCACAAGCGGCATGGTTGTCTATCCGGCGGTCATCCGGCAGCGCGTGATGGCAGAGCTGCCCTTCATGGCGACGGAAAATGTCATCATGGACGCAGCGGCGCGCGGCGGCGACCGGCAGGAGCTGCACGAGCACATCCGCGTGCATTCGATGGCAGCGGGCGCCGAGGTCAAGCAGAAGGGCCTGAAGAACGACCTCTGCGAGCGCATTGTGAATGACCCGATCTTCGGCGTGACCGCGGACGAGCTGAACGCAAGACTCGACCCGGCAAATTACACCGGCAGAAGCGTGCAGCAGGTCGAGGAATTCCTCGCGGAGTGCGTGAACCCCGTGCTCGCCGATTCGGAATCCGCCGACGAGGTCGAGCTCACGGTCTGAGCGTGACGGGCAGCGCACAGAGCCGATCTGCATTCCGACCACCGGCAGCGGGAAAAGCAAGATGTTACAGGAAAGGAGAGTGTACAATGGCAAGATGTCCGTATCTGGACTATGAATCCAGAGGCGCACTGTTCTCGCAGGGAGACTATGTCTGCAAGCTCTGCGGAAAGTACGTCAAGGAGGAAGAGGTCAAGGAAAAGTGCAAGACCGACAGCGATCAGTACGAGGAATGTCCGGTCTACAAGAACCGCTGAAACACCGCTCTGTACTGTCCGGGCGGCGGATGCACACCGCCGCCCGATTTTTTTGAGACAATCCAGCCGATTTTGCCGCAAATCTCTTGACTTTTTTCCCAAAATGCTCTATAATAAAAGATACTTGTCGGCATTTGCTCTTTTGGCTCTGCCGATGCAGGATGAAAACAAGGAGGCTTTGCTGTGAAGAGCAACAAATCTGTCTTCTTCATCGTGTTTATTCTCATCATCGCATATGCGGTCTCGACCGTTGTCGGTGTGCGGAACCAATACGGTGATCTGACAACAGTCTATGTCAAGGGCGTGCAGGATATCCGCCTCGGCATCGACATTCAGGGCGGCGTGGACGTCACCTTTGCACCGGCGGACGGCGTCGATGCGACCAAGGATCAGCTCGAGGGTCTCGAAGAGACCATGAAGGCACGTCTTGTCAACCTCGGCATCAACGACTATGAGGTCTATATGGACGAGGCGAACGACAAGGTCATCGTGCGCTTCCCGTGGCAGACCGGCGAAACCAATTTCGACCCCGAGGCTGCGGTCAAGGAGCTCGGCGAAACCGCAAAGCTCCAGTTCCGCAAGGGCTACACCTACACCAGCTCCGCGGACGAGAACGGCAAGGTCACGGTCGTCCCCGGCGGCGACACCGTCCTCGAGGGCAAGGATGTCGATGAGGCTTATGTCGACTACGAGCGTGACAACAGCGGCAACCCGACCGGCAAATATGTCGTCGGGCTGAGACTGAAGGAAAGCGGAAAGATCGCCTTCAAGGAGGCAACGCAGGCTGCCTACAATAAGGACTCTGCGTATCTCGATATCAACGGCTCGCAGTCGCGCTATGTCATCTCCATCTGGATGGACACGGTCTGCATCTCCTATCCGCAGGTCAGCGCGGTCATCGACGACGGCAAAGCACAGATCACCGGCGACTTTGACTACGAAGGCGCAAAGGCGCTCGCCGACAAGATCAACGGCGGCTCGCTGCCCTTCAACCTCAAGACCGAGACCTTCAAGACCATTTCCCCGAGCATGGGCTCCGGCGCGCTGAAGATCATGGTGATCTCCGGCATCATCGCGCTGTGCTTCATCATGCTCTATATGATCGTGCTCTACCGTCTGCCCGGCTTTGTCGCATCGGTCGCGCTGCTCGGTCAGGTCGCGGGCACGCTGGCGGTCATTTCCGGCTGGTGGGGCTTCATGGATTCCAACACGCTGACCATCCCCGGCATCGCGGGCATCATCCTCGCGATCGGCATGGGCGTCGACTGCAACATCATCACGGGCGAGCGCATCAAGGAGGAGCTGAACACCGGCAAATCCCTGCAGGCAGCGCTCAAGTCCGCATACAAGCGGTCGTTCACCTCGATCCTCGACGGCAACGTCACCGTCATCATCGTCGCGATCATCCTCATGGGTGCATTCGGCGTTTCCTCGAGCTTCTTTGCAAAGATGCTCTCCTTCCTGTTCAGATGGTTCGGCGTCTCGACCGAGGGCACGATCTATTCCTTCGGCTTCACGCTGCTGACGGGCGTTATTTTCAACTTTATCATGGGTGTTCTGGCTTCCAGACTGATGCTGACCTCCCTGTCCAAGTTCCAGTGCTTCCAGAACAGAAAGCTGTACGGAGGTGCTGAGAAATGAGCAAGAATAAGAAAACGGCACAGACTGTGTCTGTCAAATCGCTCACCGAGCAGGTGCGCGTCCGCGATTTCTACGGCACGCGGAAGATCTTCTTCGTGACCTCCGCCTGCCTGATGGTGCTGGTGCTGCTGATGTGCTTTATCCGCGGCGTCAATATCTCGATCGAGTTCAAGGGCGGCACGCTCGCGACCTATGCCTACTCCGGCACGGTCAATGAGAACGAGCTCCAGTCCGTCGCGCGCGATTACCTCAACACCGTCGTCAATGTGCAGCTCGGCGAGACCTTCACCGGCAACAAGCAGACGACCGTGACCTTCTCCTTCAACCTCAGCAACAATCAGTCCTTCGATGCGGAGATGCAGACGGAGCTCGAAAAGAAGCTGCAGGAGAAGTTCCCCGATGCAAACATCGAAGCGCTGGAGACCAACGACGTCGCGCCGTCCTCCGGTAAGACCTTCCTGCTCAAGTGCACGGTCGCGGCTTTGTTCGCGTCCATCGTGCTGATCCTCTATATCGCATGGAGATTCAAGCGCATTTCGGGCTGGAGCGCCGGTATCTTCGCGGTCTGCGCGCTGCTGCACGACCTCGTGATCGTCTTCGGCACCTTCGTGGTCTGCGGCTTCGAGATCGACTCCAGCTTCATGGCGGTCATCCTGACCATCCTCGGCTACTCGGTCAACGACACCATCGTCGTCTACGACCGTATCCGTGAGAATCAGTCGATCCTGCCCAAGGAGACCGACCTGCCGACGCTGGTCAACATTTCGCTGAGCCAGACGATGAAGCGCACCATCCGCACCTCGATCACGACCATCGCGGCAATGCTGGTCGTCTCGGTGCTCGCGACCGTCAACCATGTCAGTTCGATCCTGCACTTCAGCATTCCGATGACCGTCGGCATGATCTCGGGCTGCTATTCGTCTCTCTGCCTCGCACCGATGCTGTGGACCGCATGGAAAACCCGCGGCAGAAAAGCGGAATAATCGGCGCATCTGCGCACAAATCGGGAAAAAATCAGGTTACGGATTTCCCAATCATTGTAAAAATATGCTGAAAAAATACAAGGCGTCTTGCGTTTGCAGGGCGCCTTGTGTTATAATAAACAGGTATATATGATGCCAAAGGAGCGGATTTCATGCAGGCTGCGGTATCATCTGCCTGTCTCTATCCGAAGCCGACGGAGGATGCGCTCTATGAACTCTGCCTGCTCGGGATCCAGAATGTCGAGATCTTTCTCAATGCACCCTCGGAGTGCAGACAGGTGTACGTCAGCGACCTCGCTGCCATGCTCAAACGCTTCGGGACAAAATGCGTTTCCGTGCATCCGTGGACGGCGCCGAACGAGGGGTATATGCTCTTTTCGGGCTATCAGCGGCGGGCGTCGGATTTCATCGACGAGGCAAAGCAGGTCTTCTGCATGATGCAGCGGCTCGGTGCAAAATACTATATCCTGCACGGGGCACCGGTCGGCGGCTGCAAAACGGAAATCTACTGCGAGCGCTTTCAGATGCTCAGCGATGCGGGCAGGGAATTCGGCGTGACCGTCACGCAGGAGAACGTGCACCGCTGCGAAAGCCAGAGCCTGCGCTTTCTGCGCGAATTCTGCCGCATTCTCGGCGATGACGCGAAGATCACCTTTGACCTAAAGCAGGCAGTACGCGCCGGCATGGAGATCGGCGAGGCAGTGCGCCTGCTGGGAAGCCATATCGTGCATGTGCACATCAGCGACAACGGACCGCTGGGCGACTGCCTGCGCATCGGGCAGGGGCGCTTTCAGACGGCGGATTTTCTGCGGTCGCTGCGGGAAAAGGGCTTTGACGGCGCGGTCGTGCTCGAGCTCTACCGCGAGGGCTTCGGCGCAGCGTCGGAGCTCGCCGAGGACTGCCAGAAGCTCACTAGGATGATTCGCAAGCTCGGAGACTGAGGGCTGCAATACCGAATACAAGGAGGGAGAAGCAATGCGTTGTCCGTTCTGCGGAGAAGAGGACACCAAGGTTATCGACTCGCGCTCCATCGAGGGACGCAAAAAACGGCGCAGAATGTGTGCACAGTGCGGCAAACGCTTCACCACCTTCGAGACCGTGGAGCGCCCGATGCTCATGGTCGCCAAGCGCGACGGCTCCTTTGAGCCCTTCAACCGCAACAAGCTGATCTCCGGCGTGATCTCGTCCGTGAAGAAGCGCCCGGTCGATATCGACACCGTCAACGATCTGGTCGACGAGATCGAATCGGAGCTCGCGAACGAAATGGTCTCGACCGTTTCGCCCGACCGCATCGGGCAGATGGTGCTCGACCGGCTGCGGAAGATCGACGTGGTCGCCTATGTGCGCTTTGCGTCGGTCTATCAGAAGTTTTCCGATATCGACGACTTCGTGCGCATCATCAGCGAGGTGCGCGGCGAGGGAAAATAATCACCGTACAGACTGCATCAGCCGCGTTTCGGCGTTGTAGACCTGCGCACCGACGAGCATCCCGTCGCAGAGCAGCAGCTCGGCAAAGAGCACGTCGCTCTCCGCGATCGGATAGACGCAGCGCAGCGCCTGCTGCCCGCCGAATTGCTCGGGATACAGCCCCTGCGCATGCTGGAGCTGCAGCCAGCGCTGCCCCGCGGAGGTCTTCCACTCGCGCGGGATCTGCGTCTGCACCTGTGTCTCGGCACCGGTCTGCCAGCCGCGGAGATTCAGCCACGCGATGCGTTCGTCTGCCGTTTCCAGCAGAATGCCCGGTGCTTCGGGCTCGGGCTGCCCGCGCAGCAGCACTGCGGCAGCGGCTGCGGTCACGCAGAGCACACAGAATATCTTGATTGACCGTTTCATGCGGTTCGCCTCCCCTCTGAGATTCTATGCGGCAGGGCGGGGAAAAAGACCGCGAAAGGATGCCCCATGACAATGAGACTTGACCGGTTCCTCACCTCGCAGACCGCGCTGACGCGGCGCGCCTGCTGCGATGCGGTAAGGCAGGGCAGAGTGACCGTCAACGGCAGCGCTTGCCGCCAGCCGGAGCAGAAGATCACCCCCGGCGCCGACAGCGTCACGCTCGACGGCAAGCCGGTTCAATACAGCGAATTCCACTATTTCCTCATGCACAAGCCCTGCGGGGTCATCACGGCTTCGCGCGATCGGCACGCAAAGACCGTGCTTGATCTGCTGAAGCCGGAGGACCGTCTGCCCGGGCTCTTTGCCTGCGGGCGGCTCGACAAGGATACCTCCGGGCTGCTGCTCATCACCGATGACGGACAGCTCTCGCACAGGCTGCTCTCGCCGAAGCACCATGTGACAAAATATTATCTGGTGCAGCTTTCCCGCCCCTTTGAGCCTTCGTATATTGATACGCTCAGGGAGGGCATCACGCTGCGTGACGGCGCGAAGGAGGAGCAATGTCTCCCCGCGGAATGCGAACAGATCGGCGAAAGGATGTGCGTCATCGGGCTGCACGAGGGCAGATATCATCAGGTGCGGCGCAGCTTTGCGGCACTGGGAAACCATGTGGAAAACCTGCTGCGGGTGCGCATCGGAGGGCTCGATTTGCCGCCGGAATTGCCGCCGGGAGGCTATTTGGCAATCTTTACAAAAGAGGTTGAAAGGATGTTGAATCCTTCGTCTATTTCGTTGGCGGCGGCATTTTGCAGGCGTCAATATTCGTCATATTGGATAAAGGAACCCGTCTAACTTTGGTTATTTATCATCTTGACTGGATCGAAAAAATCCGGTATAATGATAGCAGTGATTGTATATTCCGGAAGGCTGTGCTCTGCAGCGGAACGGATGCGCGGTCACAATAACACAGTTTCAGTTTGTATGCGGTCAGGCGCATACTTGCAGCGCGCACAACGCGCACTGCATGATAATCTATGAGTTACAGGAGGACTAGAGAATGGCAAGTTTGTCTTTGCGGGGTATCTACAAGAAGTATCCCGGCGGCGTCGTCGCAGTTTCCGATGTCAACCTCGAGATTCGCGACAAGGAATTCATCGTTCTGGTCGGACCTTCCGGCTGCGGTAAGTCTACTACCCTGCGCATGATCGCAGGTCTGGAGGAAATCTCCGAGGGTGAGCTCTATATCGGCGACCGTCTGGTCAACGACATTGCACCGAAGGACCGCGATATCGCGATGGTGTTCCAGAACTATGCTCTGTATCCGCATATGACCGTGTTCGACAACATGGCATTCGGTCTGAAGCTCCGCAAGGTGCCGAAGGATGAGATCGCCAGAAAGGTCGAAGAGGCTGCAAGAATCCTTGACCTGACTCCGCTGCTCAACCGCAAGCCGAAGGCAATGTCCGGCGGTCAGCGCCAGAGAGTGGCGCTCGGTCGTGCAATCGTCCGTAATCCGCAGGTCTTCCTGCTCGACGAGCCGCTGTCGAACCTCGACGCGAAGCTCCGTGCACAGATGAGAACCGAGATCTCGCTTCTCCACAAGCGTCTCGGCACCACCTTTATCTATGTTACGCACGACCAGACCGAGGCTATGACGATGGGTGACAGAATCGTGGTCATGAAGGGCGGCTTCGTCCAGCAGATCGACACCCCGCAGAACCTCTATGAGACCCCGTGCAACAAGTTCGTCGCAGGCTTCCTCGGATCGCCGCAGATGAACTTCATCGACGCGATCCTGACCTACCGTGAGGGCAAGTATGTCGTCGTGTTCGGCTCGAACGACACCAAGACCAGCAGAGGCGTCAAGTATGAGGTCGAGCTGCCTGACAGCAAGGTCACCCCGGACCTTGAGCACTACATCGACAAGGAAGTCGTCATGGGCATCCGTCCGGAGAACGTGCACGATGAGCCGCAGTATCTCGCAAACGCGACCACCGGTATCGTCAAGTGCTCCGTCGAGATCACCGAGCTCATGGGCGCAGAGACCTATCTGTACCTCGAGTGCGAGGGCGTCAAGCTGACCGCGCGCGTCTCGCCGAAGTCCACCGCACGTCCGCAGGATGAGATCGACGTCGTGTTCGACGCGGAGAAGATCCACCTGTTCGACAAGGAAACCGAGAAGACAATCATCAACTGATTCTCTGTTCGTACAAAGGAGCCCCGTTCTGCTGTCCGGCAGGGCGGGGCTTTTGGAATATTTCTACTACATTTTCAGGAGGTTCATTATGTTTATCCGTATTTCTGACCAGATCATCAACGCAAATGCCATCCGGGCGATCCGCAAGTACAACGAAGCACTCTACTGGTATATCATCATTGACCTCGCAGGCGACAACACGCTGAAATTCGGTCCGTTCACCGAGGATCAGGCAGACCAGATCATGCTCGAGACCGGCAAGGCGCTGAACATCGTCGACCTGAACCAGACCATCATTCCGACCGAGGGCTGATTATGCGCTTCGCTTTCTTTGACGCAAAGCCCTATGACCGTCCGAGCTTTGAGCGATTCGGCGCAGAGCACGGTGTCAAGTTCAAATTCTACGAGACAAAGCTCACGCCCGATACGGTCGGGCTCGCGCGCAACTGCGACGGCGTCTGCACCTTTGTCAACGATACGCTTGATGCAGAGGTGCTTGAGGCGCTCGCCGACCTCGACTGCAAATATCTCGCGCTGCGCTGCGCGGGCTACAACAATGTCGACCTGAAGGCTGCACACGACTGCGGTCTCCGGGCTGCGCATGTCCCGGCGTATTCGCCCTATGCGGTCGCCGAGCACGCAATGGCGCTGCTGCTGACCTCTGTGCGGCGCATCCACAAGGCGTATATCCGCACGCGGGATTTCAATTTCTCGCTCAGCGGCATGACCGGCTTTGACCTGCACGGCAAGACCGTCGGCGTCGTCGGCACGGGGCGCATCGGGCGCGTGTTCATTGATATCTGCCGGGGCTTCGGCATGAAGGTGCTCGCCTACGACAAATTCCCGGCGAAGGATGCCGGTTACGAATACGTCACGCTCGAGGAGCTGCTCTCCCGCAGCGATATCATTTCGCTGCACTGCCCGCTGACCGACGAAACGCGGCATCTCATCAACTGCGACACGATCAGGCTGATGAAGAAGGGCGCGGTCGTCATCAACACCTCCCGCGGCGCCCTGATCGACGCGGAATGCCTGCTTGAGGGCATCAAGTCGCGGCAGATCGGCGCAGCGTGCCTCGACGTCTACGAGGAGGAGACCGACTATTTCTTCGAGGACCTCTCCGGGCATATCCTCAATGACGACATTCTCGCGCGGCTGATCTCCATGCCGAATGTCATCGTGACCTCGCATCAGGCGTTTCTGACCGAGGAGGCGCTCAGCAATATCGCCGAGACCACCGTGCAGAACATTGTGCAGATGCACGACGGGCTCCCCTGCGCGAATGAGCTGGTCTGGAAGGACGGCGAGATCGTCCACGGGTCGGCAAAGTGATTTTTGGGGGCTGCCCGCCCACAAACCCCTCGCCGAAGGGATACTGTCCCTTTGGAATCCCATTCTGAGGAGGAAAACTCTATGACCGTAACAAACGATATCCGCTATATCGGCGTGAACGACCATCAGATCGACCTGTTCGAGGGGCAGTATGACGTGCCCAACGGCATGGCGTACAATTCCTATGTCATTCTCGACGAGAAGATCGCCGTCATGGACACGGTCGACCGCAATTTCACGCATGAGTGGCTCGACAATCTCGCGGCGGCGCTGAACGGCAGAAAGCCCGATTACCTGATCGTGCAGCACATGGAGCCCGATCATTCTGCAAATATCGCAGCGTTCATGAAGCTCTACACTGAGACCGTCATTGTCGCGACGGCAAAGGCGTTTCAGATGATGCAGAATTTCTTCGGGACGGATTACGCGGACCGCAGACTGGTCGTCAAGGAGGGCGATACCCTCTCGCTGGGCAGACATACGCTGACCTTTGTCACCGCGCCGATGGTGCACTGGCCCGAGGTCATGCTCACCTATGACAGCACGGACAAAGTGCTCTTCTCCGCCGATGCGTTCGGCAAATTCGGCGCACTCGACACCGAGGAGGACTGGGCTTGCGAGGCACGGCGCTATTATTTCGGCATCGTCGGAAAATACGGCGCGCAGGTGCAGGCAGTGCTCAAAAAGGCTGCCGCGCTCGATATCGGGATCATCTGCCCGCTGCACGGTCCCGTGCTCTCTGAGAATCTCGGCTACTATCTCGGGCTCTATCAGACATGGTCGGGCTACGGCACCGAGACCGAGGGCATTGCGGTCTTCTATACCTCCGTCTACGGCAACACCAAGCGCGCTGCCGAAAAGCTCGCGGAGCTGCTCAGGGCGAACGGCTGCCCGAAGGTCGCGATCAGTGACCTCGCGCGCGAGGATATGGCAGAGTGCGTCGAGGACGCCTTCCGCTACGGGCGCATCGTGCTTGCGACGACGACCTATAACGCGGAGATCTTCCCGTTCATGCGCACATTCATCGAGGAGCTGACCGAGCGCAATTTCCAGAACCGCACCGTCGGCTTCATCGAGAACGGCTCCTGGGCACCGATGGCGGAGAAGGTCATGAAAAAGATGCTCGAGGGCTGCAAGAACCTGCGCTTTGCGGAGAACACTGTGCATATCAAGTCGGCACTGAACGACGAGAGCAATGCACAGCTCGACGCGCTTGCAAAGGAGCTCTGTCAGGATTATCTGGCGCAGCAGGACGAGACCGCCGACAAGAACGACCTGACGGCACTCTTCAAAATCGGCTACGGGCTCTATGTCGTCACCTCGAACGACGGCACGAAGGACAACGGTCTGATCGTCAACACGGTCACGCAGGTGACGAACACCCCGAACCGCGTCGCTGTGACGATCAACAAGGACAGCTATTCGCACCATGTCATCAAGCAGACCGGCGTGATGAACGTCAACTGCCTCTCGACCGAGGCGCCGTTTAAGGTCTTTGAGAATTTCGGCTTCCGGAGCGGGCGCAATACCGACAAATTTGCGGGCTGCTCGCCGATCCGCACCGACAACGGTCTGGTGATGCTGCCGCACTACATCAACGCGATGATGTCGCTCAAGGTGGAGCAGTACGTCGATCTGGGCACGCACGGCATGTTCATCTGCGAGGTGACGGAGGCAAGAGTGATCTCCGATGCGCCGACGATGACCTATACCTACTATCTGGAGCAGGTGAAGCCCAAGCCCGAGACCGAGGGCAAGAAGGGCTGGGTCTGCAAGATCTGCGGCTATGTCTACGAGGGCGACGAGCTGCCGGCGGATTTTGTCTGTCCGCTGTGCAAGCACGGTGCTGCGGACTTTGAACCGATCGAGGAATAAGGAAGGAGGGACGGAAATGAAGTACATCTGCACTGCATGCGGCTATGTCTACGACGAGGAGCTGGGCGATCCGGAGAACGGCATCGAGCCGGGCACACCGTTTGAGGACCTGCCGGAGGATTACGAATGCCCGCTCTGCGGCGTCGGCAAGGACATGTTTGAGGAAGAGTGAGAATTAGAAATGTGAAATGAGAAGTGAGAAATGCTGCGGGGCGCTCCCGTCATTTCTCACTTCTCATTTCTCATTTCTCATTTCGGAATCGCATTATTTTTCAAAAAGGACTGGACATTTTGCAGAAAATCATGTATAATAGAAGGGTATCGAATTTTTTTGATTCTGAAGGAGGAATCATCTGCAATGAAATTGCTCAAACGTGCCGCTGCTGCGCTCCTCTCGGTCTGCACTGCCCTGACCTGCGCCTCCTGCGGCGAGAACACCGCAAATGCCATGAAGGTCAGTGACTACAACGTCCGCGCCGGCATCTACCTCTACTACGTCGTCAATGCCTACAGCGACGCTGTCTCCGAGCTCACCGATCAGGGCGAGAAATTTGACGACGTGAAGGAAACCAAGGATATCAAGAAAATCGTCAAGAAGATCAACCTCGACGGCGTCACCGTCGAAGAGTGGATCCAGAATAAGGCGGTCGAATACTGCCAGACCTTTGTCGCCGTCGAAAAGGAGTTTGACCGGCTCGGGATGACGCTCGACGGCAGCGAGCTCGCACAGATCGACAACACCGTCGCTTCAAACATGGCAAGCTACGGCGAGTTCTTCGATAAGACCGGCATCGGCGAGCAGTCCGTGCGCGATATCGTCACCTCCTCGCTCAAGCAGTCCAAGCTCTGGGATGCCTACTACGGCGAGGGCGGCTCGAAGGAGATCAAGGAGGACACCCTCAAGGACTACTACGCGGACAACCACCTCCGCATCAAGTATATCGAAATGCCGCTCAAGGACGGCGAGGGCAATCTGCTCAAAGCCGACGGCAAGGCGGAGATCGAGAAGATGGCAAAGGATTATCTCGCACGCCTCGAAAAGAAGCAGGGCAGCGAGAAGGACCTCATGGCGGAGTTCGATTACCTGATCGACGAGCACAACAACTACGTCACCTCGCTCTCGCAGGCGGCGATCACCACGACCGATGACGAAGGCAACCCCGTCACGACCGCGACCACCGCAAAATCGACCACCACCGAGACCAAGGCGACCACGGAGGATCAGACCTCCTCTGCGGGCGACGGCGATGCGACGACGACCTCCGCCTCTGAGGAGGAGACCACCACCACGACCACGACGCTTGCTGAGGATCAGACCGGCGAAGGCACCACGACCACCGCTGCGGACGGTCAGACCGGCGACAGCACCACGACGACAACGACCGCAGAGGCAGCCTCTGACAATACAGGCTCTGCCGACGTGACCACCTCCGGCACGGAGACCACCGAGGACACGACCACTACGACCACCGCGGTCACGAATTCGGTGGGCTACGACACCGGCAAGGAGCGCGTTCTGGCGGTGAGCACTTCTGCCAGCGAAGAGGAGAAAAAAGAAGACGAGACCACCACGGCTCCGACCTATACGCCCTGCGAGAAGGTCTACAACTGGGCGGTCGATCCGGCGACCAAGTATCTCGAGCCGGAATTCATCCAGGATGACGAGTGCTACTACATCGCCGTCAAGATGGATATCCGCGACCGCATGACCGATGATGACCTGTGGACGGAATCGCGCATCGAATCCGTGCGGCAGGAGCTCTACTACGACGAATTCCTCGACATGCTCAACGGCATGGGCAAGGAGCTCTCCGTCGAGCGCAACAAGAGCGCTTTCCGGCGCTATCATGTGCTGGACGTCGATCTGGTCGGCTATCAGACACTGCTCTATCAGAGCTACTACAGCAGTATGGGATATTCCGGTTAACGATCGGACGGGGGTGCATCACGCTTGCATCCCCGTCTTTGTAAATGCGAGCATGATAAACCGGAGTTTGCGGGGCACCGTAAGGTATTGTGGGGGCGCTGCCCCCACACCCCTGCCTAGGGGATACTATCCCCTAGGAACCCCGCTGCTGCTCACCGTGCCCCCCTTAAGGGGGGGCACGGTGAGCAGAAATGGGATTCTCAAGGGACAGTGTCCCTTGAGCGGGAGTCTGAGGTGAGTTTGCTTGCAAACTCATAGCGAAGCGTGCGAGAGCCCTCAGAACATCCCCGCGGCATCCCCGCAAACACTGATTTATCGTAGAATTTAATTATGGGAGGATTAAGCAATGTCTGAGTTTACTGTTCACGAGCCGCTGAAGGAGCAGACCGCGCTGCGGCTCGACCGCACGGTCAGGGCACTGCGCGCGAACCGCATGGATGCACAGTGGGTGCAGACCAAAGAAGAGGCGCTCGCGCTGGTGCGGCAGATGATCCCCGAGGGGGCTGTGTGCAGCTGCGGCGGCTCGATGACGCTTGCGGAATGCGGCGTCATGGACGAGCTGCGTTCGGGGCGCTATGATTTTCTCGACCGTGCGGCAGTGCCCGCGGAGCAGGTCGGCGAGATCTACCGCAAATCGTTCTCTGCGGACTGGTATCTGATGAGCAGCAATGCCGTCACCGAGACCGGCGAGCTCTACAATGTCGACGGCAACGGCAACCGCGTCGCGGCGCTGATCTTCGGACCGAAAAACGTCATCGTGATCGCCGGTGTCAACAAGCTGGTGCCGGATATCCCGGCGGCTGTCAGGCGCGTCAAGACGCTGACCGCGCCCGCCAACGCGATCCGTCTCAAGCAGGGCACGCCCTGCACCGAATGCGGCGTCTGTGCGGGCGTCAAAGGCGATCTCGCAGCGGGCTGCCGCGCCGACAAGCGCATCTGCTGCTCCTATGTCGTCTCGGGCTTCCAGCGCGTGCCTGACCGCGTCAAGGTCATTCTCGTCGCGGAGAACCTCGGCTACTGATCTGCGCGGAAAACAGCATCGGGGGCGACGGCATGGGAACGGAACCCGCACTTTCACTGACATTTTCTGACGGCACGCTGCTGGGCTATGCGCTGACCGGGCTGCTGTATCTGCTGCTGCCCGCTGCCGCCTTTGTGATGCTGCGCCGGCGCGGCGGTGCAAGGCTCTGGCATGTGACCGCCGGTGCGATCGTCTATTTTCTCACGGTGGAGCTGAGCGATCTGCTCGCGCGCGTTGTGGGCTTTTCGCTCCCGGAGAATCAGAAGGCGCTGATCGCCGCGGAGTTCGTCTGCTTTCTCGAGGAGGGCGGGCGCTGGCTGGCGATCTCGTACCCGATCGCCGATATCCGCTCGGACCGGGCGGCGGTCTGTCTCGGCATCGGGCACGGCGGGCTGGAATGCTGGATCCGCTGCGTGTAGAAATTTCGCATTATGTCGGTCGGGCAGCGCCTGAACCGCGAGGGGCTCAGCGCGTATCTCGCCGGGAAAACGCCCGAGGCTGCCGGACAGATCACGGCGCAGCTGCAGATCTATGCCGACCGGAGCCTGCCGGTCAGTCTGATCGGGATGCTGAATGCGGCAGCGAGCTTCGGGTTTCACATCGCGCTTTCGCTGCTGATTTACCGCAAGCTGAACGAGCTCAACCCGCAGAAGCGCTGGCTGCTGATCGCGATGCTGCTGCATCTCTGCAACAACCTGTTCCCGTGGCTCGCCTCGCTGACGGGCAGCGCCATGCTCACGGAGCTTACCGGGCTTGCGGCGAGCATCGGCGTCATCGCGGTCGTGTATCGGCTCATCGGCAGCACGGTGCTCCCTGACCGCACAGCATAGCGGCGCTTTTTCATTTCTCACTTCTCACTTCACATTTCTCATTTTTACAAAAAGGTGGAACGGTATGACCGATACTGCAACGAGGGAGGGCATCCGCGCCGTGCTGGAGACCTTTCCGCACACCCCGAAGGCGCATGTGCAGAGCTTTGGCTGTCAGCTCAATTTCTGCGACGGCGAAAAATATCAGGGCATCCTGCGCGATCTGGGCTTCGAGCTGACGGATTCCCGCGAGGAGGCGGATGTCATTCTCTATAACGCCTGCGCTGTGCGTGCACATGCCGAATCGCGCGTGCTCGGCTGGCTTGGCGCGCTCAAGAGCCTCAAGGAGCGCAATCCGCGGCTTGTGATCGGGCTCTGCGGCTGCATGGCGGAGGAGCAGAGCGTGCGCGAGCTGCTGCGCAAATCCTATCCGTATGTCTCGATGGTGCTCGGCGCGGGCGCGATGGAGCGGCTCCCCGGCGCGCTGCTCGAGGTCTACCGCGGGCAGAAGCACACCGAGGCGCTCGCCTTTGCGGGGCTCCCCGACGAGACCCTGCCGACCGTCCGCATGAGCCGCTTTCTCGCGAGCGTGCCGGTGATGTACGGCTGCAACAACTTCTGCACCTACTGCATCGTGCCCTATGTGCGCGGCAGAGAGCGCTCGCGCAGTCCCGAGGCGATCGAGCAGGAGGTGCGCGGGCTCATCGCGCAGGGATACCGGGAGATCCTGCTGCTGGGGCAGAATGTCAATTCCTACGGCAGAGGGCTCGAAACGGAGATCAGCTTTCCCACGCTGCTGCGGCGCCTCGACCGCATTCCCGGGGATTATTTCATCCGCTTCATGAGCTCGCACCCGAAGGACGCGACCCCCGAGCTGATCGATACGATCATGCAGTCGGAGCACATCGGGCGGCATCTGCATCTGCCGGTGCAGTCGGGCAGCGATGCCGTGCTCAGGGCGATGAACCGGCATTACACTGTCGAAAAATATCTGGCGCTGATCGACTATGCACGCGCGCTCGACCCCGATTTTTCGTTCTCGAGCGATCTGATCGTCGGCTTTCCGACCGAGACTGAGGCGGATTTTCAGCAGACGCTGGCACTGATCCGCCGCGTGAAATACGACAATCTCTACACGTTCATCTATTCGCCGCGCGAGGGCACACCTGCCGCGGAGACGGAAAATGTCTCGACCGAAGCGGAGATCGCCGACCGCATGGCGCGGCTGCTGGAAACGCAGCGGGCGCTCTCGGAGCAGTTCAACGCGCGCTTTCTCGGGCGCACATGCCGGATGCTCGCCGAGAAATACAATGAGGTGACAGGCATTCTCACGGGCAAGACCCGCGAGGGGCTCAACGCCGCCGTGCCGGGGCGCGCAGAGCAGGTCGGGCAGATGCTCGATATCCGCATCACCGGCGTGAAAAACTGGGCACTGACGGGTGAAGCCGTCTGAAAGGGGTATACTATGGCAGGCAAGGGTGCGCTGATCGTTGTCGACATGCAGAACGACTATCTCTGGGGGCTGCGCAAGCCGCAGTTCACCTACAATACCGAGCAGCTGGTAGCAAATGTCAACAGCGCCGTCGAATTCTATCTGGAATTCGGCTTTGATGTTCACTACATCCGCGAGGTGATCCCGAACAACTGGCTGACGCGCAAGCTGATCGGGCACAGCCTCTCGGGGACGCCCGGCATCGAGCTCTATGAGGGGCTCGAGGTCGTCAGCGACCTGATCTGGGACAAGCAGATGCCGGATGCCTTTTCGGTGCCTGCGTTCCGCGATATGGCAGCCAAGCGCAATTATACGGAGATCGCGGTCTGCGGGCTGGATTTCTGCGGCTGTGCGGGCGAGACTGCGAAGGGCGCGGCACTGACCGGCGCACATGTCGTGCTGCTGCAGGACTGCACCGGCACCCGCTACGGCGCAGACCGCATCGCAAAAATGACGATGCAGCTCAACCGGGTCGGCGTGCAGATTCAGGTGCCGAACGGCTGAAGCTTCTCACTTCTAATCTCTAATATCTAATTTCTAATTCCGGAGGAACCTAAAATGGCTGATTTGATGGAAATGGCAAAGGAGCTGGGGCGTGCGCTCCAGCAGGACGAGCGGTATCTCAGCTTCCGCGCGGCTGCGGAAACCAACGACAACGATTCCGTGCTGCAGGACCTGATCGCGTCCTTCACGGTCAAGCGCCGCGATTTAGAGCGCGAGCAGAGCAGCGAGCGCCCCGATGAGGACCGCATCAATGCGCTCGAAGCCGAGGCGAAGGCACTCTACGGCGAGATCATGTCCAACCCCTCGATGGCTGCCTATCAGGGCGCCCGGGCGGCATTTGAGCAGCTGCTCGACGGCATCAACCGCGTCATCGCGATGAGCGCCGCGGGCAAGGACCCCGACAGCTTTGATCTGACCGCGGCAGCCTCGTGCAGCGGAGACTGCTCTGCCTGCGGCGGCTGTCACTGAGAAACGGAGCCGCGCACATGGAATTTGACCGCTCGAAGCTCTCGCCGATGATGCAGCAGTATCTCGCCGTGAAGGATGCTGCCGGCGATGCCATCGTTTTTTTCCGGCTCGGCGATTTCTACGAGATGTTCTTCGACGACGCGATCCTCGTCTCAAAGCTGCTCGAGCTGACCCTCACGGGCAGAGACTGCGGTCTGCCGACCCGTGCGCCGATGTGCGGCGTGCCCTATCACGCGGTGGAGCAGTATCTCAAGCGGCTGGTCGGGCTCGGCTACCGGGTCGCGATCTGCGAGCAGATGGAGGACCCCGCACTGGCGAAGGGTCTGGTCGAGCGCGGCGTCATCCGCGTCGTGACCCCCGGCACGCTGATCGAATCCTCGATGCTTGACGAATCCAAAAGCAATTATCTCGCGGCGGTGTGGAGCACAAAGGATGAGCTCGCCTTCTGTGCGGCGGATATCTCGACCGGCGCGGTCAATCTGCACCGGCTCGAGGACAGCGGCAGGACGGACGCGCTCATTGCGCTGCTCGACCGCTATCAGCCCGCAGAGCTGCTGATCACAAAGGCATTCCTCGACTATAAGCCGGTCGCGGATTATCTCAAAACGCGCACGCACTGCATGGTGACGCTGCGCGACGACGACTGCTTTTCACCGGAAAAGCAGCGCGATCTGGTGCTGAAGCAGTGCTCCGCCGATTCGCTCCCCGCGCTCGGGCTGTCCGAGTCCGGCGCAGATGCCTGCGTCTGCTGCGGTCTGTTTCAGTATATCGCGGAAACGCAGCGCGCGGCAGTCGGGCGCTTCACAGAGATCACCGTGCACGGCAAAGACGGCATCATGGGGCTCGATTCGAGTGCGCGGCGCAATCTCGAGCTGACCGAGACACTGCGCACCCACGAGAAAAAGGGCTCGCTGCTCGGCGTGCTCGACCGGACCGAGACCGCGATGGGCAGACGGATGCTGCGCACATGGATGGAGCAGCCGCTGACGAACCCCAAGCAGATCATGGACCGCCTCAACGCGGTCGAGCTGCTGACGAAGCAGAGCGTGACGCTCTCGGAGCTGCGCGAGCTGCTGGACCGCGTGTTCGATCTGGAGCGGCTCATGTCCAGAGTGATGTTCCAGAAGGCGACCCCGCGCGATATGAAATCGCTCTCGCAGACCGCACTGCAGCTGCCCGCGCTCAAATCGCAGCTGCAAACGCTGGCGCAGTCGGCGCTCCTGAAACGGCTCGAGGGGGAAATTTCCCCGCTCAGCGAGATCTCCGACCTGATCGAGCGGGCGCTGGTCGATGAGCCGCCCGTGCAGATCAAGGACGGCGGCGTCATCCGCGACGGCTTCCACGAGGAGCTCGACCGGCTCCGTCACGCGATGAACCACGGCACCGATCTGATCGCGGAGATCGAGCAGCGCGAACGCGAGCGCACCGGCATCAAGAATCTGAAGATCGGCTATAACCGCGTCTTCGGCTATTATCTCGAGGTGTCGCGCTCCTATTACGAGCAGGTGCCGCCGGAGTGGGTCCGCAAGCAGACCCTTGCCAACTGCGAGCGCTACATCACGCAGGAGCTGCGCGAGACCGAGAATATGATCGTCAGTGCGAAGGACAGGGCACTGGCGCTCGAGGGCGTGATCTTCTCGGAGCTGCGCGATTTTCTGGCACAGCAGCTCAAAACCGTCCAGCAGACCGCGGCAGCCGTCGCACAGGTCGACGTGCTCTGTTCGCTGGCGATCACCGCGCTCGAAAATGAATACTGCAAGCCCGAGATCGCCGTCGACGGTCGCATCGAGATCCACGACGGGCGGCATCCGGTCGTCGAGCAGATGCTGACCGATTCGGTCTTTGTGCCGAACAATGTGCTGCTCGACCGCAAGGCAAACCGGCTCGCGATCATCACCGGACCGAACATGAGCGGAAAATCGACCTATATGCGGCAGACGGCGCTGATCGTGCTGATGGCGCAGATGGGCAGCTTCGTGCCGGCATCATACGCGAAAATCTCGGTCGTCGATGCGGTCTTCACCAGAGTCGGCGCCTCGGACGACCTGACAGCGGGCGAATCGACCTTCATGGTCGAGATGCACGAGGTCTCGGATATCCTGAAGCGCGCGACCCCGAACAGCCTTGTCATTCTTGACGAGGTCGGGCGCGGCACCTCGACCTTCGACGGCATCAGCATCGCAAGGGCGGTCGCGGAGTTTATCTCCGGCAAAAAGATCGGCTGCAAGACGCTCTTTGCGACGCATTATCACGAGCTGACCATGCTCGAGGGGCAGTGCGACGGCGTGCGGAATCTCTCGGTCGCGGTGCAGAAGCACGGCGATACGATCCGGTTCCTGCGCAAGATCGTCGACGGTGCGGCAGACGACAGCTACGGCATCGAGGTCGCAAAGCTCGCGGGGCTCCCGGCGCAGGTGACGAACCGTGCGCGGGCGCTGCTGACCGAGCTGGAGGCGCAGTCCAGAGCGGAAAAGGAAGCCCATGCGCAGAAGCTCGCGGCGGAATCCGCAGGGCAGATGAGCTTTTCTGCCGATGCCGATGCACAGGTGATCGCAAGGCTCTCAAAGACCCATGTGCATGAGCTCTCCGATGCGGAGTGCCGGGAGCTGCTGCTCGACCTGACCGCAATGCTGCAATGAAGCGGATATCATTTGATCTCGACGACACCCTGTTCGTCGACGACGTGAACTTCAAAACAGAGCCCGCACCGCGGTTTCCGTGGGACCGCATCTACAAGGAGCGGCTGCGTGCCGGAACGCCGGAGCTGATGCGGCGGCTGCGCGAGGCGGGCTGGGAGCTCTGGGTCTATACGACGTCCTTCCGGTCGCCGCGCTATATCCGCGGGCTCTTCCGGCAGTACGGCATCCGCTTCGATGAGATTGTGAACGGTGCGCGCCATGAGAAAGAGGTGCAGGCGGATCACGGCGAGCCGATGCCCTCGAAATATCCCGCGCATTACCGCATTGACCTGCATGTCGACGACGACCGCTCTGTCTGGGAAAACGGGCAGTATTACGGCTTCCGCGTGTTTCAGATCGGCGCACAGGATGACGAATGGGTCGAGAAGATTCTGGCGTATGCCGGGAAAATCATGAAGTGAGAAATGAGAAGGGCGGAATAACACCTCACGCCGGAGCGCTCATTTCTGAGGAAACATTGCAACAGCAGAAAGGGTGCATCACAGTGACTTTGGAGGAATTCAGGGAAAAGGCACAGGACAAGGAATGGGCGCCGGGCTGGGACGAGATCGAAGCCGCGTTCAAAGCGGTCTACGGCGAGCAGCAGCCCGAGCATTTCGGCACGGTCATCACGAGCCGGGCGATGTTCGGCGGACCCGAATATCTCGACGGCTACAGCGCCTATCAGTCTGAGAAGGGCTACAGCCATGTTGTGACCTTCGGCATGAGCGAGCTCTACGCCGATGAGGAGTCGCTCGGCGGCGATTTCAGCAAATGGGGCTACGAAATGACGGTCAAGCTCAAAAACACCGCACCGAACGAATGCGTCTGGGCGATGAACATGATGGGCAATCTCGCGCGCTACACCTTCCAGAGCAAGCGCTGGTTCGAGCCGGATCAGTATGTCGGCTCGGCAAGCGAACCGCAGTCGCTCAATCTCAGCAAGCCCGAGAGCAGGATCACCGCGCTGCTGATCGTCAATGACACCGAGATTCCGACGCGGCAGACGATCTACGGCGAGCTGGCGTTTTTGCAGCTGGTCGGCATCACGACAAAGGAATTTCTCGCGGTCCGGGCGGACAAATCGCTGGTGCCGGTGCTGCTCCGGGCACTGCGGACGGATTATCCCGAGCTGGAAACCGATATGGACCGCACGCGGGATTATCTCTGAAACAGACCCCGAACGCACAAATTATATTGCGGTCGTGACAAGCGACAACTGGTACCGGGGCATCCGGAGGGATGCGCGGATTCAGGCTGTTTTTGACGGTCTGGAGCGGCTTTTGCACACAGAACTACAGGAGGATTGGTAGATGGAAGCGCTTGCACGGATTGTTTATCTCGAAACGGAGGACCGCTGCGATATCCTGCTGACGAAAAAGCCCTATGCGGACTGGCGTGACATCGCGGCGGATTACCCGGATTACAAAACCGATGTGGGGCCGTGGAGCTGTGCGCAGATCATCCGCTTTTTTGCGGAGGAATATCCGCACAGAGCATGGCTTCCGGAGCAGGAGATACGGGATTTTTTTGCAGGCAGTGATATTGTTTTATATGCAGAATAAGGAAAGGAGCGCGGGGTCTTGCCTGAAATTCACGTTTTACCGAAGGATATTGCCGAGCTGATCGCGGCGGGCGAGGTGATCGAACGCCCGGCATCGGTGCTCAAGGAGCTGACCGAAAACGCGATCGACGCGGGCGCGAAGCGCATCACTGCGGAAATGAAGCGCGGCGGTGCGCTCTATCTGCGCGTGACAGACGACGGCTGCGGCATCGCGCCCGAGCAGGTGCGCACGGCGTTTCTGCGCCACGCGACCAGCAAGATCAGCGACAAAGCCGACCTCGAAAGCATCTTTACGCTCGGGTTCCGCGGCGAGGCATTGGCGTCGATCTGCGCGGTCTCGCGCACCGAGGTGCTCACGCGGCAGCACGGCGCCGAATACGGCACGCATTACGCGATCGAGGGCGGCGAGGAGACCGCCTTTGAGCAAAGCGGCTGCCCCGAGGGCACGACCGTCATTGTCCGCGATCTGTTCTACAATGTGCCGGTGCGCGCCGGCTTTCTCAAAAAGGACACCGCCGAGGGCAATGCTGCCGCGGCGGTCTTTCAGAAGGCGGCGATCTCGCACCCGGAGATCGCCTTCCGGCTGATCCGCGAGAACAAGACCGAATTTGTCACGCCCGGCGACGGTTCGCTCTATTCGGCGGTCTATGCGGTCTACGGCAAGGATTTCGCGCGCGACCTGCTGCCGGTGCAGTATACAGAGCCCGACGGCGAGATCACGGTCGACGGCTACATCATGAAGCCGCTCTATGCGCGCCCGAACCGCGCACACCAGCTCTTTTTTGTCAACGGGCGCCCCGTGCGCTCCTTCGCGCTGATCAACGCGATCGAGGAGGCATATCAGACGCTGATCATGACGGGCAAATACCCCGCCTGCGTGCTGCGCCTGCAGATTCCGCCGCGTACGGTCGATGTCAACATGCACCCGACGAAAGCCGAGGTGCGCTTCTCCGACGAAAAGCGTGCCTACAATGCGGTCTATTTCGCGGTGATGAACGCGCTGCAGCAGAATCACCTGATCTACGAATTCCAGATGCCCGCGCCGCCCGCACCCGCCGCCGGTGCCCCGCAGCGTCCCGGAAGAGACTGGTATGCGCCGGTCGCGGGCATGGACGACAACACCCCTGCGCCGCTTATTCCGCAGACGGTCGCCCCGGCAGCACCGCAGCCTGTGCAGTCCGAAACAGCTGTGCAGATTCCTGTCACAGAGCAGCCGAAGGAAGATACGAAGTTGCCGGAGCCGGAGCCCCCCCTCACCGATTCCCCCGCCGAAATCCCGCAGCAGATTCCGGTGCAGCAAAAGCAGCCGGAGCCGATGCAGCCAAAGCAGCGGGAGCAGATTCCGGCGCCCGCGGTCACGGAGGCGCTGCGTGCCTTCCCCGAGCTGACAAGGCAGTCTGCCGCCCCCGCCGTGCTCCCGGAGGAGCCGGAGGCGCGCAACGAGGCGATCTCGGCGATCCAGTGCGCACCGATCCGGGCGGTTGGCGAGCTGTTTGAAAACTATGTGCTCTGCGAGGCGGGCGACCAGTTTGTCATGATCGACAAGCATGCCGCACATGAGCGCATTCTGTTCGAGCGCTTCCGCCGGAGAGAGTGCCGCGACCGCCAGAGCCTGCTGACGCCCGTGCGCGTGCTGATGACCGCAGACGAGATCACCGCCCTGCAGGAGCAGCAGGAGACGCTCGCGGGCTGCGGGTTTTCGTTTGATTTTTCGGAATCGCCGGTGGTGCAGCTGACCGGCGTGCCGCTCTCCTGCGCCGACCTCGACCTCGACGCGCTGGTCCCGGAGCTTGCCGAGAGCTGCCGCATGGAGCGCGCAGAGCCCGACCGCCACATGCTCGACGACAAATTCCACGAGCTCGCGTGCAAGGCGGCGATCAAAGCGGGCACGCACAACACCCTTGCAGAGCTGCAGGCGCTCGCCGAGGAGGTCTGGGGCAGAGAGGAGATCCGTCACTGCCCGCACGGGCGTCCGGTGCTCTTTTTGCTCTCGAAATACTACATCGAGCGGCAGTTCAAGCGCATACAGGACTGAATCATGAAGATCATTGCAATCGCCGCGGTGACGGCAGGCGGCAAAACGACCGCTGTCAGGGCGGTCAGAGCGCTTCTGCCGAATGCCGCCGCGCTGTATTTTGACGACTACACCTTTGCGGGCGAGGTGACCGATTATGCCAAGTGGCTCGCAGAGGGTGCAGACGTGCATGTCTGGGATATTTCGCCGCTGAAGGCTGATATCGACGCGATCAGGCGCAGCGGGAAATACGACTTCCTGCTGCTGGATTATCCGTTCGGCTATCAGCACAAAACGCTGCGGGACGAGATCGACTGCTGCATTTTTCTCGATACGCCGCTGGATATCGCGTTGGCGCGCAGGGTGCTCCGGGATATGCAGGAGGCTTCCGGCGCGGAAATCCGCACGGATATGGAAAGCTATCTGCAATATGCGCGGGAAGCGTTCGTGCACATGCGGCAGAGCCGGCTTGCGGATGCGGATTTCGTGATCGACGGAGAAAAGCCGCTGACTGCGATCATCGAAGCAGTGACAGAGACCGTGTTACATTGCTGACTACAAACAGGAGGAACAGTATGCGGTTTGAATGCAATGCCTTTGCCGCAAAGCTGAAGGCGGCATGCGAAGCGAAAAACGCACAGTTTTACATTGTCTACCACATCAACCCCGACGGCGACTGCATCGGCAGCGCCTTCGGGCTCTCGCTGATTCTGCGTAAGCTCGGTGCAAAATGCGCCGTGATCGGGCGCGACGGAGTGCCGGCACATTTTCACTGGATGACCGACCCGATCGAAAACGATATCCTCGACGAAAACGCACAGTATATCGGCGTGGACTGCAAGGACCGCGGACGCACGGGCAGCGTGCTCATGCAACAGCCATACGCCTTCTGGATCGACCACCACGGCAGCCCGCAGGAGCAGGCGGAATATGAATATGTCCGCCCGGAGTGCAGCGCGTGCAGCGAGCTGGTGCTGGCGGTCGCCGAAGCACTCGGCATGCAGCCCGACCGGCAGACGGCAGAGCTGCTCTATACCGCGCTGGTGACGGACACCTCGTGCTTTCGCACCTCCGCGACGAATGCGCAGAGCTTTGCGTCGGCGGCAAGGCTTGCGGCTTGCGGCATAGACCCCTATGCGATCGGGCGGCGGTATGCGATGGTCAAAACGGCTGCGAGATTAAGGCTCGAGCAGATGATCTTTGCGGGCATGGAGCTGCACTGTGACGGGCAGCTCGCTGTCGGCACGATCCTGCTGGACGATCTGGCAAGGGCTGGCATCGCGGAGGTGAACGGTCCGGATACCGAGAATATCAACGGGCTGCTCGAGGTGATCGACACGGCGCGGGTCACGCTGATCATCCGGGAATATCCCGCGGACAACCCCGAGGGGCAGACGCGGTTTTCCGTCAAGACGACCGATGCGGCACTCTCGGCGAGAAGCGTCGCGGAGCGGTTCGGCGGCGGCGGGCATCCGAACGCGGCAGGCGGATTCATGAGAGAGACGCCCGAACGCACAAGGGCATTGCTCACGGCGGCATGCAAAGAGCTGCTGAGAAGTGAGAAGTGAGAAATGAGGAGTGAGAAGTGAGGAGTTGTTCCGTTGTCCTCACGGCACAGGAGGCAGGAGGGAGCAGGTAGGAGGTAGGAGGTATCGCGCTGAACCGGCACGCTCACGGCGAGCGGAATTCCCCCGCGCGATTTTGCAGACAAGGAGGGTAACCAATGGCAAACACGGCACTTCTGGTGATGGAGATGCAGACCGATTATTTCTGGGAAAAGCGTCTCAAAAAGTTCAATTACGACGGTGATTCGCTCATTGCGCGCGTCAATGCGGCGATCGCGCAGTACAGCGCAGACGGCGCGGATATCGTCTGTCTGCGGCAGGTCTTCCCCGATACCCCGACAAACCGCCTTGCATTCGGGTTCAACATCGAAGGCACCGAGGGCGCGGCGCTCGACCCGCGGCTCAATACCGGGTCGGCGTCCGTCTTTGAGAAGAACATCTCCGACCTGTTTGCAGACCCGAAGCTCGCGGCGTTTTTCGATGAAAAGGGCTATACGGAATTTGTGCTCTGCGGCATCGACCTCTGCGGCGGCATTCTCGCGACCGCAAAGGGCGCACGCGCAAGGGGTGCGGCGGTCACCGTGCTGACCGGCTGCTGCGGCACGCGGTTTGACGCACGGAAGACCGGTGCGGCAAAGGCTGCCCTGCGCATGTGCGGCGCAGTGCTGAAATGAGGCGGACGGCATTCCGGCGCGAATGGCACAGAAGAAGGCACCAAAGCAGCAACGGAGCGTGAAAAGACGGCGGCAGGGCAGGGAAATGAGGAGGAAAATCCATGTTAGCGTATTACCACTATCCGTTTGTGGATAATCGGAATTACCGCGAATACACCGAGGCGGATTTGTCAGACTCGGGCACCGTCGAGGAGCTGTTTGATTATTGCCAGATTCTCGAAGCGAGTATTACCAAAAAGGGATGGGCATTCCTGATCGCGCATTACGGATATGAAAAGCTGTTCGAGATTGACAGCATCAGCGGCTGGCATCTTGATGATACGCTGGAGGAATATATCGCATCCGTGCAGTATGAAATTGAAATCGCCGCAGAAGAATAATGATACATTTCAGAGGGGGGATTGCCGTGAAGCAAGGCACCAAGACCGCACTGACCGTCTGTGCGGTGACCGCGATGCTCGGTGCAGCCTGTGCGTCCCGTTATCAGAATACGCCGCAGGCGCAGCTTCTGCGGTATCTGAAGCATGCGGAATATACCGTCATTCACCCGGTCAGTGTGCAGTGCGGCTTTGACAAAAACGGCACGGCAGTGACCGCCGCGGAGATTCGTTTTGCATTTTCAATCAACGAGAGCGAGCAGACCGACGCGCTGATTCACGATGTATTCCGGGCGCGGGCAGCGGCGGAGCGCTATCTTGCGGAGCACCGGGCGGAGTTGCCCGAAACGCCGGTGAGCATGGTCTTTCAGGATGCCTACGACTCCTCCGCAACGGTCATGTGGGTCGCAAATTATTCCGAGAAGGGCTGGTATTTCGGCGAGAGCCGCGCGTCGGATATGGGACAGCTCTCGTTCGGGAGCTTTTCGGCGGAATACGGCTCGCTCGATTCCTTTGCGGATGCGCCGCAGTTTGAAATGCTGGCTCTGGACCGGTTCCGCAGCGGCGAGCTGACCGCGCTCGACGGGCAGACAGGGATCCTGCGGCTGGATCTCGGGCATTCGCAGCTCGATGCAGAATCGGCAGCGGCGGAGGCTTTCCGCGCAAAGCACCCGGACTGTGCCCTGTCGGTCAACGGAAAAACGGTCCAAACAGCAACAGCAAAGATGGGAGAATCACCATGACAGTCAGACAGTATAAACCGAACGATCTGCCGGAGATGACCGCGATCTGGAATGAGGTCGTGAAGGCGGGCGACGCCTTTCCGCAGGAGGAATGCCTGACCGAAGAAACGGGCGCTGCGTTTTTCGCGCAGCAGAGCTACACCGGCGTCGCGGAGGAAAACGGGCGAATTTTCGGGCTCTATATCCTCCACCCGAACAATGTCGGACGCTGCGGGCACATCTGCAATGCGAGCTACGCGGTCGCGGGCGATGCGCGCGGGAAGCACATCGGCGAGCAGCTTGTGCTGGACTGCATCGCGCAGGGCAGAGCGCACGGCTTCCGCATTTTACAGTTCAATGCGGTCGTCGAAAGCAATGTGCACGCGCGGCATCTCTACGAGCGCCTCGGCTTTATTCAGCTCGGCACGATCAGGGGCGGCTTTCGCATGAAGTCGGGCGAATATGTCAATATCTGCCCGTATTACCGTGAACTGTAAGGGAAAGTGAGAAGTGAGGAGTTGTGCCGCAATTCCGCATTCAGAAAAAGCGGAAAGGAGTGATTTGCCTTGTCGGAGAAGCAGCCGCCCGTGATCGCGGTGGTCGGTGCGACGGCATCGGGCAAGACCGCACTGGGCGTCGAAATTGCAAGGACCTACGGCGGCGAGGTCGTCTCGGCGGATTCGATGCAGCTCTATGAGGGGCTCGACATCGCGACCGCAAAGCCGACCCCGGAGGAGACACAGGGCATCCCGCACCACCTGATCTCGGTGCTGCCGCCGGAGCACGCATGCTCGGTCGCCGAATATGTTGACATGGCACGCGCGAAGATCGCCGATATCCACGCGCGGGGCAGGCTGCCGGTCGTGGTCGGCGGCACCGGGCTCTATGTCGATGCGCTGCTGGACAACATTCAGTTTCCCGATATTCCCGCAGATGCGGCGCTCCGGGAGCGTCTCCATGCAGAGGCTGCCGAACAGGGCAACGCGGCAATGCTTGTGCGTCTGCGGCAATGCGACCCGGAGACCGCCGCGCGCCTGCACGAGAACAATCTCAGGCGGATCATCCGCGCGCTCGAGGTCTTCGAGCTGACGGGCATTCCGCTCTCGGAGCACGCAAGGCGGAGCCGTTCCGTGCCCGCCCCGTGGCAGGTGCTGCGCATCGGCATCGGCTTTGCGGACCGGGAGCGGCTCTATGCGCGCATCCGGCAGCGCGTCGACCTGATGGTGCAGCAGGGGCTCGGCGAGGAGGTGTGCGCCGAATTCCACTCCGGACGCCGCCGGGCGACCGCTGCAATGGCGATCGGCTATAAGGAGCTGCTGCCGTGGCTGCGCGGCGAGGAGGATTTCTCTGAGGGCATCGCAAAAATCAAGCAGGAAACCTGCCGCTATGCCAAACGGCAGGGAACTTGGTTTCGGCGAAATGAGCAAATTCACTGGGTCATGCGCGATGATGTTTGTGAGAATCGGGAAATTTTAGAATTTTCAAGAAAAATCATAGAAAAAAATAACCTCATGTGATATAATGATGATGTGTAGCTGTCTGAAGCGGGCGAAGTGTGCCCTTTTGCAGACAACTGCCGATTGCAGAAAACGGCGCTTGCGATAGATAGATACACAAATGGAACCCCTGATCCAATCCCGCCTGACGGCTTGGCACGCAATCTGCTTGCATATTTTCCGCCATCTTGCCCCCAAACTCCTTGCTGGGCGTCAGCCCAGCGGCGTCGTTTGGAGACAATCTGACGAAAAATCTGACTGCGCATCTTGCGCACCAGATTGGATCAGTGATTCCAAATTTGATTGCGAAAGAGAAATGAGGCAAATTACTATGAACAACAAGGGACTCAATCTGCAGGATGTATTTCTGAATCAGGCGCGCAAGGACCGCCTGCCGCTGACCATTTTCCTGACCAACGGATACCAGTTCAAGGGGATCATCCGCGGATTTGACCAGTTTATCGTCATTCTGGAAACTGAGGGCAAGCAGCAGCTCGTCTACAAGCACGCGATCTCCACGATCGTTCCCGCGAGACCGATCTCCATTCTGGATGCACTGGAGCAGAATGATCCTGCATGAATGAGATCACAACGCGGATCCTGAAGGGCTTGCTGCTGGTTTTCGCTGTTGTCATGGTCTTTTCCATCGTCTATCACCTGCTGTTTCAGAGCTATGAGACCGAGAACGCTGTCTATTACGAGGTCAGCGACGTCTCCGCGTTTCAGGGCGTGTACATCCGCAGCGAGACCGTTCAGCGCTATCAGGGCACGGGTGCCGTGCGCTACTGCGTCGGGGACGGCGCAAAGCTCGGTGTCGGCAGCGTGATCGCCGAGATCTACGAGAATGAGGAGCAGATCGACCTGAGACGGCGCATCGCCGAAAAGGAGGACGAGCTCAGCCTTCTCACCAAGATCGAGAATCCCGGCACGACCGAGCACGCACAGGCGGTCAGCCTCGCTGCACAGATTTCGGAGCAGTACCGCAGCCTTGTGCGGGCGCGCGAGGCGGGCGACTACACCGCGCTGACCCAGTGCAAGCAGGAGCTGACGGTGCTGATGAGTACCTATGACAAGATCACGAAGTCAACGGTCGATTTCACCGGGCGCATCGCCGCGCTCCGGGAGCAGATCGACGGGCTGAAGAGCCGCCTGACCGAACCGGTGGAGACGATCCGCGCTCAGCACAGCGCCTATTTCGTCAGCTATGCAGACGGCTATGAGGATACGCTGAAGCCGGGCAATATGACCGGGCTGACCCCGGAAGAGCTGTCCCAGATCGCCGACGAGAACAAGGCGTCCGAGGCGGGCGGCACGGTGATCGGCAAGCTGATCGACGGCTATTCCTGGTATATCACCGGTGTGTTTGACAATTCCAAGCTCCGCCTCTCCGAGGGCGATTACGCCTCTGTGCGGCTCGCCTCGCTCGGGCGGAATCTGACCGTGTCCGTGGAGTCGCTGATCTCCGTGACGGTGGACGGCGAGAAGCGCACGCAGGGTGTGTTCCGCTGCGACCAGCTCACGCACGATGTCGTGCAGCACCGCACGGAGCGCGTCGAGATCGTCCGCAGGACCGTGCAGGGCATCAAGGTCCCGCGCTCGGCGATCCGCTTCAAGGAGCTGACCGAGACCGTCAAGGATGAGAAAGGAAACGAATCCGAGGTGACGACCAATTATATGGGCGTCTATGTGCGGATCGGTGAGACGGCAGAATTCCGCAAGATCGACATTGTGTACGAGGATGAGAGCTACTATCTCTCCTCGATCACTGCCGGAAGCGGATATGTCGCCCTTTATGATGATATTATCGTGAAGGGAGTGGTGTCGGATGGAGCCTGAGATGCAGGCGGTCAGAGAGCGCCTCAGAGCGATCCGGCAGAATATTGAAAGGGCGTGCGCGTCCGCGGGCAGAGACCCCGGCGAGGTCACGCTGATGGCAGTGACAAAAACGGTCGACCCGCTGCTGATCAATACAGCAGTCGACGAGGGCGTGACCGTGCTGGGCGAAAACCGCGTGCAGGAGTTCCTCTCCAAGCGTGCGGAGTACCGCCCGCAGGCACAGGTGCAGTTCATCGGGCACCTGCAGACCAACAAGGTCCGGCAGATCATCGACAAGGTCACGATGATCCAGTCGGTCGACAGCCTGCACCTTGCTGCGGCGATCGACAAAGCCGCGGCACAGCATGATCTCATCATGCCGGTGCTGCTGGAGGTCAATATCGGCGGCGAAGCGTCCAAATCCGGCGTGTCGCCCGCAGAGCTTCCCGCATTGCTCGAAGAAGCCGGAAAGCTCACTCATATTGCTGTGCGCGGGCTGATGACCATTCCGCCCCCGCAGCCCGACCCCGTGAAGCAGACGGAAGTCTTCGCACAGATGGCGGCGCTTTACCGTCAGATGCAGCAGATCGCACCGCTGGAGGTGCTCTCGATGGGCATGTCCGGCGATTATGAGGCTGCCGCCGCACAGGGCGCAACGCTCGTGCGCATCGGCAGCGCACTGTTCGGACCGCGTATCTATCCGCAGGTCCGCTGAACCCGATTCCCAAACGCATACACAGAACAAAGGAGATGCCAGAAATGAAGATTTTAGACACGTTCCGCGAATTCTTTGCACCCTCGGAGGACGACACCTACGAGAGCGATTCGGTGCGCAGCAGTGAGAGCGGCGATTCCCGCTATGACCGCGACCGCAAGGGCACAGGGAGAGATTCCGGCAGAGACGGTGCGCGCGATACCCGCAGCGAGACCCGCGAAAGCGATCCCGAAGCACGTCCCGGGCGTCGCATCGACCGCAGCATTGACCGCACGGAATCCGAATCTGCCGGTCAGCAGCGCGGCAAGGTCGTGAACATTCAGGCGACGGCACAGCTTCAGGTCGTGCTGGTCAAGCCCGAGGTCTTCACCGACGCCAAGCAGATCGCAGACCACCTGATCGCAAAGAAGACCGTCGTGCTGAATCTGGAGACCGCCTCGGCAGAGAACAAGCGCCGCATCATTGATTTCCTTGTCGGTGTTGCCTATGCAAACGGCGGCAGCCTCAAGCCGGTCGCGAACCTGACCTATATCATCACGCCCTACAATGTCGGCTTTATCGGTGAGGATCTGGTATCCGAGCTTGAGACCAACGGCGTTATCATGTAAGCCGAGAGAAAGGAGCACGCCCCATGATCACGGCAAAGGAGATTCACAGAAAGAAATTCGAGAAGGTGAAATTCGGCTACAGCCCGGATGATGTCGATGCCTTCATGACACAGCTCGAGGCGGATGTCCGCCTGATGGAGCAGGAGCTTGCCGATTCCGGCGAAAAGATTTCGCTGCTCGCAGACAAGGTCCGCGAGTATAAGGAGACCGAGGACGACATGCGCAATGCGCTCATCGGTGCGCAGAAGCAGGCACGTCAGGTGATCGAGGCGGCGAATGAGAAGGCTGCCCAGATCGAGGCGGAGGCACGCGCACAGGTCGGCGAGGTGCAGGAGCGCAAGATCGCCGAGCAGGAGGCGCAGCTCAAGTCTCTGACCGATCAGATCGCGCAGCAGACCGCGCTGCTCGATGCGACGAAGAAGCAGGTCGCGGCGTTCCGGCAGTCGCTGTTTGATATGTACCGCGCACAGATCGCGCAGATCGCAAAGCTGCCCGATGAGATTGTCATGCCCGCAGCGGCACCCGCGGAGACCGCAGAGGAAAAGCCCGCGGAAACCGCAGAGGAAAAGCCCGCGGAGACCGCAGAGGAAAAGCCCGCAGAGCCCGCGGAGGACAAGCCCGCGGAAACCGCAGAGGAGAAGCCTGCGGAAACTGTGGAGGAAAAGCCCGCCGAGTCGGCGGAGGAGAAGCCCGCTGAGATTCCGGCAGAACCGGCTCCCGCAGAGGAAACGCCTGCGGAGGAGAAGGCGGAGGAAAAGCCTGCCGTCACCGGCACGGAGACCGTCACGGAGGACCCGTTTGCGGGGTCGAGCCGCAGAAGGAGCAGCCCGGAATCCCGATTCGGTGGCAGAGGCGACAAGAAAAAGCGCTCATAATTTGATACAGGAGCCTGCCGCGTAACGGCGCGGGCTCCTGTTCTGTATGCGGAAGGAGATTTTCGGATGACGTTGTTCATCATCACCGCTGCGGTTTGCGCGCTCGCCGGGCTCGACCAGTGGATCAAGCTCTGGGCAATCGACAACCTCAGGGATCAGCCCGCAAGACCCTTTTTGCAGCTCGGCAGCCTTGACTGGATGCATCTGCGCTATCTGGAGAACCGCGGCGCGGCGTTCAGCATGCTCAGCGGCTCGCGCGGCTTTCTGATCGTGTTTCCGGCGGTCGTGATTCTGCTCTGCTTTTATCTGATGCACCGGCAGGGCAAGCGGCACAGATGGGTCTATCCCGCGCTGACGCTGATCGCTGGGGGCGGGCTCGGCAACCTGATCGACCGCGTGTTTCGCGGCGGTGCCGTTGTCGATTATTTCGATTTTCAGCTCATGCGCTTTGCCGTGTTCAATTTCGCGGATGTCTGCGTCACGGTCGGCGTGATCCTCGTCTGCATCGGGATCATTTTCTTTGAGAAGGAGCTCCCCGAAGCGAAAAAGCTGAAGGATGCGCCGCGTCTGCCCTATGCAAGGCATGCAGCGCCCCTCGAAGAGGCGGAGACATTGCCGCTCGCGGAGACATTGCCCGAAGCAGGGACGCTCCCGGATGCAGAAGCACTCCCTTTGGCGGAGACGCGCTCAGAGGCAGAACCGCTGACCGCAGGGCTCCCGCTCGCAGAGGTGCCGGGTCATGCCGCAGACTGTTGAGCTGACCGTCCCGGCAGCGGATGCGGGCAAGCGGCTGGACGCATGGCTCGCGGCGCAGGAGACGCTCGGTCTGACGCGCTCGGCGGTCCAGCAGCTGCTTGAAAAGGGTGCTGTGCTGCGAAACGGCAGTCCGCCGAAGAAAAATGACAGATTATCACCCGGCGACATGCTCGCCGTGACCGTGCCCGACCCCGAGCCCGCCGAGATCGTCCCGCAGGATATCCCGGTCGAGATCGTCTATGAGGATGACGAGCTGCTGGTCGTCAACAAGCCGCGCGGCATGGTCGTGCACCCGGCGGCGGGGCATCCCGACGGTACGCTCGTCAACGCGCTGCTTTATCACTGCGCGGGGCGGCTCTCCGGCATCAACGGCGTGCTGCGCCCGGGCATCGTGCACCGCATCGACCGCGACACCTCCGGGCTGCTCATGGTCGCAAAGACCGACCGCGCCCACCTCGGGCTTGCCGAGCAGATCGCGGCGCATTCGTTCACGCGCGAATATGAGGCGGTCGCGTGCGGGGTCTTCCGCGAGACGGAGGGCACTGTCGACGCACCGATCGGGCGTGACCCGAGAGACCGCCAGAAAATGTGCGTCACAGAGAAGAATTCCAAGGAGGCGGTCACGCATTACCGCGTGCTGACGCAGTTTGCGCGGCATGCACATGTCCGCTGCAGGCTCGAAACTGGCAGAACACACCAGATCCGCGTGCATCTGCGGCAGCTCGGGCACCCGATCTTCGGCGACCCGGTCTACGGAAAGCCCGACAGGCGCATCGCGGGGCAGTGTCTCCACGCGAAAACGGTCGGCTTTGTGCACCCGGTCACGGGGCAGCCGATGCAGTTTGACAGCGCGCTGCCTGCGGATTTCTGCGCGGTGCTTGAGGCGGTATCGCGGATGTGACCGAAACGAAAGAGGTTGAGAGATGGAGCAAAGCAAAACCGCAGAGCAGCCCTATGCGGGGCTGGCACTGCTGACCGATCTGGACGGCACGCTGCTGATGCCGGACAAGACGCTGTCGCCGGTCGACGCGGCTGCGATCGCGGACTTCCGCGTCAAGGGCGGGCTGTTCAGCATCGCGACCGGGCGCGGCGTGCAGGCGACACAGCAGTTTCTGGCGCTGCTTCACCCCGATTTTCCCGCCGTGATGTATAACGGCGCACTGATTTATGACGTATCTGCTGAAAAAACAATGTATGCGGCGCGGCTGCCCGAGGGCGTCGGCGCACTGATCCGCGAGCTGATGACCGCATTCCCGGGCGTCGGCGCAGAGGTGCTCGACGAAAACGGGGTCTACATCATTCAGGACAGCGAGATCGAGCGTGAGCATCTGCGCATCACGCATGTGCCGCTCGTGTACCGCACACTCGGCGAAGAGATCGACCCCGAGCGCTGCCTCAAATCGCTCTTTGCCGGACCCGAGGACGCGATCTCCGAAATGCTGGAATATGTGAAGGCGCCGCGCTTTTCGGCGGTCAGCTTCACGCGCTCGCACCGGTGGTTCCTCGAGATTCTGCCGCATGACACGAGCAAGGGCACCGCGCTGACAAAGCTGCGCGACACGCTCCCGCAGGGGACGGTGATCGCGGCGGCAGGCGATTTTGACAACGATATCGCGATGCTGGAGGCGGCGGATTTCTGCGGCTGTCCGGCGGATTCGCAGCCGAATGTGCTGCGGGCGGTCAGCGGGCGCGGGTATCTCTCCGGAAAAACCTGTGCGACCGGCTTCTTTGCGGATTTCATCGCTGCATTCACGGAGAAATACACATGAAAAAGGGACTTCGCATCACCGCCGCGGTGCTTGGCGCGCTGCTGCTCATTGCGGGTCTGACATGGCTGTTTCTGCCCGGGCTGCCCGATTATCTGCGCATCCGGCTGACCATGCCGGAGGTCGGCAGCGATTTGCCGGATTTTGTGCGCGCAGAGGTCCCGGCGGATTATGTCACCTATGAGATTCGCGGCGTGCGGCTCAGCGTGCCCGCCGATTATACGCTGCTGGACTCCGGGCACGGTTTCCGCGGTGCGGACGGCAAGACCGGCACACTCATTTCGCAGTTCGATCAGGCGACGATGTACGACTATCTGCAGGACTATGACCCGTGGGAGAATTATCTCTATACCGAGGCGGAATACCGGCATTATTTCGCATCGGTCGGGGCACCCTGTCCGAATGACGAGGAAGCGAGAACATCCGTTCTGTGGTATTGCCGCGATGTGCTGCGCCCGGAGGATGTGCTGCATCTGCGCGGCACAGACAAAAAGGTGTTCCGGGAGCTTGCCGATGTGAAGCGGGAATCGCTCGCGCAGGAGGATACTTGGAGAATCACCGTGCCGGGCGGCTCCGGCTTTGTCTGCAAGAGCAACCCTGCGGGCAATCCCGCGGGCGCCTATTGGTCGCTGACGCTCTTTCCGGAGGGCGGCGGCAGCGTGTATGATTTTGTCTACACGCGCGAGCTCAATGAAGAAACCGTGCGCCGCATGTTTTCCTCAGCGGAAATAGCGGTGCCTCCGGCGGATTGATATCGGGGGTTCACCCCCATCCCCCTACCAAAGGGACACTGTCTCCACGAACAAAAAAAGAGAGCACCGTGACAGTGCTCTCCCCTCTTGGGTCACATGATGTGACTGTTCTGCCGGATGGCAGTGCGTGCCTTTGCGACAATCGTCTTGTCGTTTTCATAGGTCAGCATGGCGGGAACCCGGGTGATGTCCACCCAACGGATCTCTGCGATCTCCTCCTCCTGACGGACAAAATCATAATTCCGTGCCAGTGCGAGAAAATAGACCACAACCTTCTGTGTATTGCGCTTGGGTGAGTATGAAACAGTTTCGCGGAAGGTCTGGTCGAGGATCACGTCAAGTCCGGTCTCCTCCTTGATCTCCCGCCTAGCCGTCTCGAGCTCGGTCTCTGTGCCCTCGACATGCCCCTTCGGAAACGACCAGTGCCCGCTGTTCACATGCTTGATGAGCAGAATCTCAACATTGCCGTGAAAGCGTCGGTAGACGATTGCGCCGCAGGATTTTTCATGCAGCATTCCACATTTCCTTTCGTAATAATGGTTGCAGCGGATATCGTTGCTACTATTATATCATATCCGGTCGATTTTGTAAATCCCCTTTGTACGAATTTTGCATGCGGGTCACACCGCAGAAAGGAGCAAACCCATGAGCAACTTTGAAAAGACCGCATTCAGCGCAGCCGATATCCTGCTGCCCCGCGACAGTGCACTGCTGAGCACATGGTGTGTCTGTGCCTGCGATCAGTACACCTCTGAGCCTGCCTATTGGGAGAAAACCGCAGAGCTGGTCGGCAGCAAGCCCTCGACGCTGCGCCTGATCCTCCCCGAGCTCTATCTGGAATGCCCGGATGTTGAGCAGCGCATTGCCGATATCAAGACGGCCATGCAGCAGTATCTCGCAGACGGCATTTTCCGCACCTATGAGAATGCGATGATCTATGTCGAGCGCATCCAGAGCGACGGCAAGCTGCGCGCGGGTCTGGTCGGCAAGATCGACCTCGAGCAGTATGACTACAGCAAGGGCAGCGTTTCGCCGGTGCGCGCGACCGAGGCGACCGTCGAGGAGCGCATCCCCCCGCGTCTGCGCATCCGCCGCGGCGCAGCGATCGAGCTGCCGCATATCATGATTCTGCTGGACGACCCCGACGGCACGGTCATCGAGCCTCTGACGGGCGCGAAGGGCGACATGGAGCAGGTCTATGACGTCACGCTGATGCAGGGCGAGGGCAATGTCAGGGGCTGGCTGGTCCCCGCGGAGAAGCAGGAGAAGATCATTGCCGCGCTGACCGCACTGGGCGACCCGAGCCGCTTTGCCGAGGGCGTCGCACCGCTGGTCTACGCGATGGGCGACGGCAACCACTCGCTCGCGACCGCAAAGGCGTACTATGAGGAGTGGAAGGCTGCCAATCCCGGCGCGGATACCGAGAACGCACCGCAGCGCTACGCACTGGTCGAGCTCGTGAACCTGCACAGTCCGGCACTCGAATTTGAGGCGATCCACCGCATCCTCACCGAGGTCGACGGCGAAAAGCTGCTCGCCGACATGACCGCAGCGCTCGATCTGCGCGCGGACGAGCCTGCCGCACAGGCATTCGACGTGCTGCTGAACGGCTCGAAGCGCACGTTCTATATCCACAAGCCGACCTCGAATCTGACCGTCGGCAGCGTGCAGAGCTTCCTCGACGGCTGGCTGAAGGCGAACGGCGGAAAGATCGACTATATCCACGGCGCAGAGGTCGTTGAAAATCTCGCGAAGGCGGCAAACAGCCTCGGCATTCTGCTGCCCGATATGCAGAAATCCGAGCTCTTCCCGACCGTCATCAAGGACGGCGCTTTGCCCCGCAAGACCTTCTCGATGGGTCACGCCGCAGACAAGCGCTTCTATATGGAGTGCAGAGCACTGTAAAATACAACCGAAACAGGAGGTGCGCCGTATGACGACCGCACAAATGCAGCAGGAGATCATCCGGCTGAAACAGGAAAAGGATATCTGCATCCTCGCCCACGCCTATCAGAGCCACGATATCTGGGAGGTCGCGGATTTCATCGGCGACTCGTTCGGGCTCTGCAAGCAGGCGGCGGCATCGACGGCAAAGACCGTTCTGATGTGCGGCGTGCGCTTCATGGCGGAGACTGCGAAGATCCTCTGCCCCGACAAGCGCGTGCTGCTCTCGCATCCCGAGGCGGGCTGCCCGATGGCAGAGCAGATGGATAAGGACATGATCCTCGCGATGAAGGCGAAATTTCCGGGCGTTCCGGTCGTTGCGTACATCAACACGACGGCTGAGCTGAAAACCGTCTGCGACCTGTGCGTGACCTCCTCCTCGGCGGTGGGGCTGGTGCGCTCGCTCGACAGCGACAGAATCATCTTCATCCCCGACTGCAATCTCGGCGCATTTGTGCAGAGTCAGGTGCCGGAAAAGCAGCTCGAGCTCTTTCACGGCGGCTGCCCGACCCACGCGCGCATCACGGCGGCGGAGGCGGAGCACGCAAAATCGGTGCATCCGGCGGCGCTGATGCTGGTGCATCCGGAATGTCAGCCCGGCGTGACCGCACAGGCGGATTTTGTCGGCAGCACGACCGAGATCATGGCGTTTGCGAAGAAGAGCGATGCGGAGGAATTCATCATCGGCACGGAGAACAGCATCGTGCAGCATTTGCAGATCGAGTGCCCGGAGAAGCGGTTCTATGCGCTCTCGAAGCATCTGGTCTGCGAGAACATGAAGCTGACGACCCTCGGCGATGTGTATCACTGCGTGCTGGGCGACGGCGGCGAAGAGATCGCGCTCGATGCCGAGACCATGCGCCTTGCCCGCCGCTGCATCGACAATATGCTGAAATGATTAGATCAAAAAGACCGTTCCGGATTCGGGGCGGTCTTTTTGTTAGATGTTAGAAGTGAGAAGTTAGAAGTGAGAAGTGAGGAGTTGTTCCGTTGCTTTCACTTCTGCTGCAGATTGAGAGAGCACTGGGAGAATTAACATATAAGAAGGCGCGCCAGCGCCGTGCAATTACGCGACTTGGGAGACTCCGCGAAAAAACACCCGGAGGGAAATGCCCGCGGGGGCTCCCCGCCGCGCCAGCGCCGTGCAATTACGCAACTTGGGAGAAGATGCCAAACGGCTCGCGGAGCCAAAATGCCCCGTTTGCTTGCAAACATGGGGCTCCGCGCCCCGCCGCGTGTTTCTGCTTGCCGCCTTCGGTCCGCGCAAGGTCAGGAAACCGTCTTGCCGCAACGGTCACATGCGCGCCAAGCCCCGAAAGGCGCATTTGCAGCGCCCGGCTGATGCGCCCCGCCCCGAGAATCAGGCAGCTCAGCCCGTGCAGCGTCACGGGGAGCGCCTGCATCGCGAGCATGAGTGCGCCCTCTGCCGTCGGGATCGCATTGCGCTCGGCAAAGCTGTCGCTCTGCGTATAGTCGATCGCCGAAAAGCCCGCAGCTTCGACGGTTTCACACAGTTCGGCAGTCATGCGTCCGCCGAGCACTGCGGCACCGGGAGAAAGCCGCCCGAGCAGCTCATCGAGGGCGAGGGGCTGATCTGCAAAGGGCGCAAAGAGATATCTGCCGTCCGGCGCGGCAGGGGTCGGCAGCAGCAGCACCTCCGCAGATTCCGGCAGCGCGGTGTCGGCAGTCCTGCCAAAGCCTGTCAGATATACGTCATATTCTCCGGAGAGCGCTTCCGCCGCAGCCTTCTGCCGCAGATCGCCGCCCGCCGCGATCAGTGTCATATCGCACCACTCCTTTCACGCAGCGGATGCCTCCGCCGCTGTATTGTCAGTTTATGCGAATTATGACGAATCTGTGACCCGGGCGGGGCAGCCCCCGCTGGCTGCCCGGAGTCCGGGCTGGCGTTTTGGGTCCGCGAGCCGTTTTGCACCTTCGCCCAAGAAGCGTAACTGCACGGCGCTGGCGCGCCTTCTTATAGGTTGATTCTCCCAGCGGGGAGCCCCCGCGGGCATTTCCCTCCGGGTACATTTTCGCGGAGTCTCCCAAGTCGCGTAACTGCACGGCGCTGGCGCGCCTACTTATGGGTTGATTCTCCCAGCGGGGAGCCCCCGCGGGCATTTCCCTCCGGGTACATTTTCGCGGAGTCTCCCAAGTCGCGTAACTGCACGGCGCTGGCGCGCCTTCTTATGGGTTGATTCTCCCAGTGCTCTCTCAATCAGCAGCAGGAACAACGGCGGGACAAACCTCCTACTGCTCCCTGCTCCCTCCTCCCTCCTACCTTCACATTCTGCGACAGGAGCGCCGGAATCATTCCGCATTCCGAATTCCGCATTCCCCTCCTTCCTCCTCCCTCCTCCCCGCTCCCTTCACATTTCGCGACAGGAATATCAGCGCCGGAACAACTCCTCACTCCTCACTTCTCACTCCTAACTTCGACCAGCTCACTTCTCACTTCTCACTCCTCATTCCTCACTTTCGTCCATCGGATTCTGACACACAAAAAAGCGGCAAACCCGGAAGCTCCGGGTCTGCCGTTTTTCTCATATTCTTCGGAATCACTCCTGCGGCGGGACAAGCTGCTTTCTTGCCTCGAGCTCCGCGAGCGCATCCTTTCTGGAGAGCGAGATCTTGCCCTTTGCCTCGTCGATCTCCATGACCTTGACGACGATCTCGTCACCGAGCGAAACAACGTCCTCGGTGCGCTCCACACGCTGGCGGTCGAGCTTCGAGATGTGCACAAGACCCTCCTTGCCCGGCACGATCTCGACGAATGCGCCGAAGCTCTGGATGCCGGTGACCTTGCCCTTGTAGATCGCGCCGATCTCCGGACCGTTTGCGATCGTGTCGATGATCTGGATTGCCTTCTGTGCGCCGGCGAGGTCAACACCGGAAACGAACACGCTGCCGTCCTCATTGATGTCGATCTTCACGCCGCACTCAGCGGAAATCTTCTGGATGACCTTGCCGCCCGAGCCGATGACCTCGCGGATCTTGTCGACCGGAACGCGGGTCTGGAGCATTTTGGGTGCATAGGCGCTGACGGTATCACGCGGCTTGTCGATCGCCTTGAGCATGATCTCGTCGAGGATATACAGGCGTGCCTTGCGGGTCTTCTCGAAGGCTTCCTTGATGATTGCCGGGGTCAGACCGTCGACCTTGATATCGACCTGAATCGCGGTGATGCCCTTGTGCGTGCCGCCGACCTTGAAATCCATATCGCCGAAGAAGTCCTCAAGACCCTGAATGTCGACCATCGTCATGAATTCGTCGGAATCCGGCTTGGTGATCAGACCGCAGGAGATGCCCGCGACCGGTGCCTTGATCGGCACGCCGGCATCCATCAGTGCGAGCGTGGAGCCGCAGATGGAGCCCTGCGAGGTCGAGCCGTTGGAGGAGAGCACCTCGGAGACAAGGCGCAGTGCATACGGGAACTCATCGACGGAGGGCAGCACCGGAACGAGTGCCTTCTCTGCCAGTGCGCCGTGACCGATCTCGCGGCGTCCCGGACCTCTGGAGGGCTTGGTCTCGCCGACCGAGTAGCTCGGGAAGTTGTACTGGTGCATATAGCGCTTGGTCTCCTCGTTCTCGTCGAGCCCATCGATGCGCTGTGCATCGGAGACCGGACCGAGGGTCGCGATCGTCAGGACCTGCGTCTGGCCTCTGGTGAACAGACCCGAGCCGTGCACGCGCGGCACGACGCCGACCTCTGCTGCCAGCGGGCGGATCTCGTCAATCTTTCTGCCGTCGACGCGCTTGCCCTGATAGAGCCAGTCGCGGACGATGGTCTTCTGGAGCTTGTAGATGCACTCGTCGATCATGCCGATGCGCTCTGCATTCTCCGCGTCAAATTTCTCATGGATCGCGTTCTTGATCGGGGACAGTCTTGCCTCGCGGACATTCTTGTCGTTGGTGTCGAGTGCAAACTCCACGTCCTTGCGTGCAAATGCAGCGATCGCGTCGAACAGGTCGTGATCGACCTCCTGCGACTCAAATGCGAACTTCGGCTTGCCGATCTCCTTCTGGATATCGGAGATGAACGCGACGAGCTTCTTGATCTCCTCGTGTGCCTTGAGGATGCACTCGAGCATCAGGTCCTCGGGGACCTCGTTTGCGCCTGCCTCGATCATGACGATCTTCTGTGCAGTTGCGGCGACAGTCAGCTTGAGGTCAGATTTTGCTCTCTGCTCCTGATCGGGCATGAGGATGATCTCGCCGTCGACCAGACCGACCTCGCAGCCGCCGATCGGACCGTTCCACGGAATATCGGAAATGGCGATCGCGACCGAGGTGCCGATCATGCCGCAGATTTCGGGCATGCAGTCCTGATCGACTGCCAGCACAGTCATGACGACCGCGACATCATTGCGCATGTCCTTCGGGAAGAGCGGACGGATGGGGCGGTCGACGCAGCGGGAGGTGAGGATGGCGTGCTCAGAGGGCTTGCCCTCGCGCTTCATGAAGCTGCCGGGGATTCTGCCGACGGAATAGAGCCGCTCCTCGTAGTCGACGGAGAGCGGGAAGAAATCGACGCCCTCGCGCGGCTTTTCGCTGGCGGTGACATTTGCCATCACGACGGTATCGCCGTAGCGGACCCAGCACGAGCCGTTGGAAAGCTCACAGGTCTTGCCGGTCTCGACCGTCAGCTCGCGCCCGGCAAAGGTGGTGCGGAAAATCTTGTGATTTTCAAACATTTGGGATTGCCTCCTTACGGTTTCATTTTCCTTACAGTCTTGGGAAACTGACCGCATCCGCCTCGCTGTGATGGGGTTTAGCATAAAACTCCGGACTGCATCGGGCGGGGGTGATGCAGTGCGCAGTTTCATGCTAATATCCCTCTTGGCGCTGTGAATGCGGTCGGGGTGGATGACATACAGACAGAGGGAGAGCGTTGTCCCCTCTCCCTCTCCTGCGGTGTCATTACTTACGCAGACCGAGACGCTCGATGGTCGCTCTGTAGCGCTCGATATCCTTTTTCTTCAGATATGCGAGCAGGTTGCGGCGGCGACCGACCATCTTCAGCAAGCCGCGATACGAGTGGTGATCGTGCTTGTGGATCTTCAGATGGGCGTTCAGGTCGTTGATGCGGCGGGTCAGAATTGCGATCTGCACCTCAGGGGAACCGGTGTCGCCCTCGTGGGTTGCATTCGCAAGGATGACCTCCGTCTTCTCTTCCTTCCGAAGCATAGTTTTCACCTCTTTCTTGAAAATAATCCGGTAAACACAGAAGAGGGAAGGTGAACCTCCCGCGGCTGGCGGGCAATGTCCCTGATCCGAGTAAACGGTCTTTATTATTATAACACATTCGCCCCGGTTGTCTATGAACGTGATATGAATATTCTGTGAACGTGTTGTGAATTGAATGCAGAGGGAGGAGGGGGGAGGAGGTAGGAGGGAGGAGGTCAAGTGAGCAGTGAGCAGTGAGGAGTGAGGAGTTGTTCCGGCACCCGTCGCTTCTTCTGCTGATTGAAAGAATTATTGGGAGCATCGCACTTCAAGAAGGCGCTTTAGCGCCGTGCAGTCACGCAGATTGGGTGAGGATGCAAAACGGCTCGCGGAGCCAAAATGCCCCGTTTGCTTGCAAACATGGGGCTCCCCGCGCCCTGCGCTCTCCGCCCTCTCCTCCCGACAGAAATGCCTCCCTGTTGCGGGAGGCATTTCAAGTGTGTGTGAATCAGTCTTCTGCTGTCATCATTCTGAACTGCCTGATCTCAGACTCCCCCGGAATCACTGCGCTGAAATCATAGAAGATGCACAGTCTGCCTTCGATGCGCTTGACACTCCATGCGACATCGGAAAACTCTGCATTCTCCAAGCCGGATGCCGTCCGCAGCTTCTCCTGATATTCCTGCAGCTTTGTATCAAAGAAGCTCAGATCGGTGTTTTCGTCTGCATCGCAATAGTCGATCTGAAGGAATGACAGTGTTCCGTCTTGCCGGAACTGCGCCAGATACAGATCGTCGGCATATTCCTGATACTGCTTTAATGCGGAATAGGTCTTGGATGTGTTGTCGTTCATCATTGCCTCGCCGTCATAGGCGGGGTTGAGCAGGCGGAATACCTCGTCCGCGCGCTTTTCAAAGCCGGCGGCATTTTCGTTGTCGCCCTCCCGGTAATTGCTGATGAGACGGATTCTGCCGAGCTCGTCTGTCACCGCGCTGGTCGTGCTGTCCTCGGAAAACCACTGTATCCACTTTCTGTGCGGCTGCTTACCGCTGCCGAACCACTCATAGAGCTGATCGTCGGAGTTGTAATCGTCGATCAGATATTCCTCTGCGCGCAGCGAAGCCGTATCAATGCCGTATGCGGACAGATCGTATTTTGTCAGATCGGGCAGCGTTGTGCCTTCGGGAATCGCCTTCAGAAGGTCGGTGTCCGTTGTTGCCCTGTCCTTCACGTCGATGATCAGACGGTGCTCGCCGGTTTCGCCGTTGTTTGTGATTTTCACGAGGTAGTAGCCGTAGATCTTGCCGCTGAACTCCATGAATTTCCGGCTGATGATCTCGCGCTGTCCGCCGGGGGCAAGCGACTTGGACATTTCAAGAGCTGCGTTGTCATAATCAGACCGGTTTTCCGGGTTTTTCCAGACATAGCGGTTATTGTTCAGATTCCACAGCTTTCCGGAGCGGTTCAGCACAATCGTGCCGTTGAGAAGCACATCGCTGCTGTTGTTCCAGAAGGCGAAATGATACGCATCGTTGATCCATTCGCCGTCGGTGACGGTCAGTGCCTCGGACGGGACCAGCTCGTGCGCGATCTCCTCTGCGCGCGCCTTCAATGCCTGACTGTCAAGGATTTCCGTTTCTGCGGGGCATGTGTCACTGATCCACACGCTGCGCAATGTTCCGTTCGTGTCGAACAGAATCTGCTCGCCGTTCGGTCCGCGGTATTCGTCCCACTCCTCCGACGGTATCGCTGCCGCATAATTCCACTCATAGGTAATCATGCCGCGTTCTTCTTCCGTTAAGGCAGTTTCGATGGTATAGATGACGGGTGTATCAGCTTTGACATACTGCGAAAGATCTAATTCGCCGAGCAGCACGCCCGTTTTTATGGAAGAGCTGGCTGCGGATTCGTTTGCGTCGACGATCATGCGGTACACGTCGGACTCCTGTTCGGTGAACGTGTAGCAGCCGTAGACTTTGCCGCCGAACGCGATGAAGAAGCGGTCGGTGATCTCCGCGGAACCGGACCCGCGCTCATGTTCGTAGAGCCTGCGTGCCGCCTCGTCGTATTTGCCGGTGTCTGCGACGCTCTGGAGGGCGTAGCAGTCATTGAGGATATACCAGATATCGCCCGAGGAATTCATAAAGACCGTGCCACAGCGGTATGCGGAAGCATCCGCCGCATCCCAGTCAACGTGATATGCGCCCTCAAACCATCCGCCGGTGAGATTGCAGTCGACGCCGGGCACGATCGCCTGCACCAGCTCGGCGCCGCGCACCTTCAGGTCCTGCTCGCTGAGCGGAGCCTCGCTCTGAGGCATCTCCGCGCTGCTGCGGAATCTGCGGAAATTGCCCTGCTGATCGAAGACCAGCTGCTCGCCGTTTGCGCCGCGGTATTCGTCCCAGACCTCGTGCGGCGCATACGGATAATACGAATAATTCCAAGTATACTTCGCGGGCATCTGCGTGTCGCCGTTCAGATTGTAGAGATCATGGATGTCATAGGCATAGGGCGCGGCTGTCTTCTGATAGGATGCCGTGTCAATGCCGAGCGCCGAGAGATCGGCGGGCTGACTGACCTTGCCGTCCAAGTCGATCATATAGTAATAGGTGTCGTATGCGGGCATTTCCTCGGGGCTGCCCGCGGCGGCTCTGCCCATCAGCACGTCGTAGAGCCCGTAGACCTTGCCGTTCATGCTGATGAATTTGCGCTTGACGATCTGCCACTTCTCGCCGCCCTCGAGCTGACCTGCCGCGAGAGAATCGAGCAGCGGCGCCGCAGCACTGTCAAATGCGGCTTCATCCGCAGTCCTGCCGTCCATGTTCGCGTAGTCCGTATACCATTCGACGACATTGCCCTCTGCGTCCATGTCGCCGAAGCCCCAGATCTCATCGCTTGCGAAACACGCGGAATACCGATGATCGGGTTTGTCATCCTCGCCGACCGAAATCTCCGGCACGGTGCCGACGATGACCGTCTGTGCGAAGGCGTTTGCCTTTTCGACTGCGGCGTCCAGACCGGGCTTTGTGCTCTCAGAGGCACGGACGGCGCGGCGGTATCTGCGCAGTCTGCTCTGTCCGTCGAGAATGATCCGGTCGCCGTTCTCCGCGTCAAAGCGCACCCATGCCTCGCAGGGGCGCGGGCTGTCATAGCACCACTCGTATGCACTGTCCGTCTGCACATCCGTGAGATAGAAGCCGAGCGTTTCGCCGCCGATATAGGGCTCCTCCGCCCGCACGAATCTGGACGTATCAATGCCGACTGCGGAAAGATCGGGCAGTGTGACCGCTGCGCTGCTCTCGCCCGTGTTGCCGCCGGGGTTCTGCCGGAGCTTCGGCAGTCCGATGAAGAGCCATGCCGCTGCGCCGCCTGCCGCAACGACCGTCAGAATGCCGGCGAACACCGGTCTCAAAAATCCGAATCTGCTTTCTGAATGTGTCATTTTGTACACCTCCGTTGACTCTGCGTCAGAGGAAGGCAGCGCTGCTTTCGCCTTTCCGCGCGCAGTTTTGCCGGTCCGCACTGCCTCGGCGAGATATTTCTCATCCACGCCGTCGGTCAGCTTCAGAAAATCTGTTGTTTTCACAGCAGCTCCTCCTTTCGCAAAAATGCTTTCAGTTTCCGTTTTGTGCGTGCGAGCGACATCTGCACGCTGCCGACGCTCTTGCCGGATTCTGCCGCGACCTCCTCGACGGTCAGGCACATCCAGTAGCGCCGCAGAAAGACCGACCGCGCCCCCGGGGAAAGTGTCCCGAGAAAGCGGTTGATCGCCTCGCGCAGTACAAGGCTGTCGAGCATCTGCTCGCCGTGCGCGCCGGGGAGGCAGCCTTCGAGCTCCTCCAGTGCCTCAGCGACCGCTCCGCCGCCGCGTTTTTCGGCGTTGGCGCGCTCGAGCCGGTTGCGGGCGGCATTGCGCACTGCCGTCAGCAGATAGGCACCGATGGACTCCGGAGCGGCAGGCGGGATCGCATTCCAGATGCGCAGGAGCGCGTCGTTGAAGCACTCCTCGGCGTCCTGTCTGTTCCCGAGAATATTGTAGGCGACTGTCATGCAGAGTGCACGGTAGGTCTGCCCGACCTCGTGCAGTGCAGCCTCGTCGCGCTGCCCGAACAGCTCCAGAATGTGCTTGTCGTCCATGCCGCTCACCTCCCTCTATCGGTAATGACAGATTTTTTTGCAGAAACCTAACACAAAACGAAAAATTTTTTTGCAGAGTCAAAAAAGCAGTTTTCGGAATGTGAAATGCGGATGCGAAAATGACGCGGAGCCCAACTTCTCACTCCTCATTTCTCATTCTGTACCAAAAAGCAGGACGTCCCCCCGCGCGGATGCGGAGGGACGGTCTTTCGGAATGATGCCGCCTCAGTGGTTTGCCATATAGATCGCAAAGTTGACGATCCAGCCGATCAGTGCTGCCCTGCCGATGCTGCTCGCGGCAGTCGGCTTGGTCGATTTGTTGACGAAATACATGATGAGCCCGACGAGCGGGATGAGGAACGCGACGACGATCTCCCATGTCTTTGCCTTTCGGTCCGTGGGAGACTTCAGGTCGCCGTTCTGTGCGGGATAGTCCTGCTGCGGATAACCCGGCTGCTGGGGGTAACCCTGCTGCTGCGGGTAACCGGGCTGCTGGGGATACCCGTTCTGCTGCGGGTAGCCGCCGTATCCGTTCTGCTGGGGATAGCCGTTCTGCTGGGGATATCCGGTCTGCTGCAGTGTCGACCCGCAGTAGGGGCAGACGGCTGCGTTGTCGTCGACCGGTGCGCCGCAGTATGTGCATGTTGCCATAGTAAAACTTCCTTTCTGCTTCCGGGAGCCTTGCCGGAGCGTCGGACGAAGCGCCGGCACTGTACGTTTTCAGCGGTATGCGGTGCGGTGAAACAGGGGTCTATGCACAGTATATACTATTTTTCTGAAAATGTCAAGCGGGATGTGAGACTTTTTGTATTTTATTCAGCGGCGCCGCTCGGGCATCTGCGGCGGTTTTCTGCCGCTGCTTATTGACAAACACGCGGAAACATGCTACAATAATACTGAATCAGAATGCAGTCATTCAGATCTTGAAGATAGAAGGGAGGCACGCCGCATGCTGCATGACCGTTTGGTGATCGCACTCTGCACGTCACGGATCCAGAATGCAGAGATTCTCGAGAGCGTCAGAGCCTTTGTGGACGAGGCACACAGACGGGATTACTATGTTCTTGTGTTCAATTCCGGGCTGGAGGAATCCGAAGGTGCCCGGAACGAAGCCAGCTGCTACAGTGTCTACGATCTGATCCCGCTCGGTCTGGTCGATCTGATTGTGATTATGCGGGAAACCATCCGCAATGATGCGGTCTCCAACACCATAGCAGCGATCGCGAAGGAGCACCGGATCCCTCTGCTGTGCTATGACGGGCAGATGGACTGTGTGCCGTCGGTTTTTTCCTATGCCAATCAGGCGTTTTCGTCGCTGCTGGACCATGTGCTCGGCGACCACGGCTGCAGGCATGTATGTCTGATCACCGGTGTGCGCGGGCATTACGGCTCGGAGTGCATGGTCATGGCATACCG